>OIZV01000034.1_pt1 | contig 95733 bp, 119 predicted proteins | sample 1588681 | NCBI WGS metagenome assembly OIZV01 (sample SAMN03283281) | human gut metagenome | biome: human-associated habitat; material: feces | host: Homo sapiens | place: Peru | collected 2012 | reverse complement strand
AATTACATGGAGTTGCCCACCGAAGGGCTGACGAGAGGGTGTATGCTCGATGAGGGCAACGCCGTAACGGTGTACCTCGACATTCACGAGGAGGAGCGGCCTGTGGGGTCGGGCAACCCCGAGGAGGCCGACATGGCTATGGAGAACGTGAAGGTGGGCTATGCCGTCCGCTGCCTGAAGCCGTTTACGGAGGACAGGGCGGTGGATGCGGCCATACAGACGGTCTTCGGCTTGCGTGATGGTGAGGTGTCGCGTTTCAACGCCGACATGGCGATGAAGATTGCCGAGGGCAGTAGCGACGAGAAGGTGACGGAGTACAAGAGCTTCACAAAGTGGGTCAGGCTGGAGCTTGCCAAGGCGCTCGGCAGCATGGATGCGCTCGCCACGGCCAAGGCGAAGAAGGTAGCAGAGATAGAGGCTTACGATGCGTCGTCTGCCGTGAACGGCTTTACGCTCAACGGCTCGCTGGTGTGGCTCGACAAGTCTACCCGTGTGGGACTGATGAACTCCACCAACATAGCCAAGGCTTCGGGTAGCGCAACCACGACGCTGTGGCTGGGCGGCGAGCGCATGGTGGTGCCGTGCGACAAGGCAATTCAGCTCCTCTCGGCGCTTGAAATGTACGCCCTCGGTTGCTTCAACGTCACGGCATCGCACAAGGCTGCCGTGGAGGCGATGACAACCATCGACGAGGTGTTGGCCTACGACTACAAGCAGGGCTACCCCGAGCAGTTAAAGATGGAGGTGTAGGCTATGATGGTCGTCTGTCCTATCTTCCTATACGCCGTGACGCTCCTGAACATAGCGCTCTACTCGCGCAACATGGGGCGGCCCACGATGATCAGCGAGATGTATTACGGCATGGGGCGCTCGTTGCTGCTGCCCTGCTTGCTGGTGGCGCTCGCCCTGTCGTTCCTCCCCATCATGCTCGACCTCGGTGGCCAGCAATGGCTCGCCTTCCTGACGTGCATGGGACTGGCCTTCGTGGGCGCTTCGCCCGCCTACCTGAGTGAGGGCGAACGGCCTGTGCATAAGTGGGCCGCCATCGTGTCGGCCTTTGCGGGCACGCTGTGGTGCATGACGATGGAGCCGTGCGTGGTGGCGGTGGCCGCCCTCATAGCCGTCATAGCCTCGCTCACCGACCGCCGTTGCTGGCTGTTCTGGTGCGAGGTGTGCGCCCTGTCGTCGGTGGCAGCCACGGTGGTGCTAAAAACGCTTGGCGCATGAGCAGGCTCTTCCAGTTCAACAGGCGCGACTGCATCGGCCTCGCCTGTTGGTTCCTTGTCTCCCTCGCCATCGGCCTATGGTCGCTCCTGCTGATGGTGGCCCGTGAGCTCTACCAATGGCGGCGCTACCACCTACCTCGCTTCGAGTGGGAGGACGTGGTGAGATACACCGTGGTGATCGTTGTTGGGTATGTGGTGCGAAGCGCACTCTGGTAGCGCCCTACCCCATCATGCGCATCTTTTTCCTTACACACAGAAAAAAGGCCTGCTACTCTCACGAGCGGCAGGCTTGATTATAACATTTCAATACTTTATAGAATATGAATCTAAAAAGTATTTGCAAAGGTACATATTTTTTCTTTCTCCTGCAAGACGGTTTGCGTTAATTGATAAGCATTGATCCTGTATCGCGGCCTGTAAACGATATGTTGATGTCGCGGGCATAATCGCCGTTCTTTTCCGTCATTTCGTCAACGTGTAGCTTTACGCGGAACGTCTTATACCCATATTCGTCGCCCTTATCAAGAGTCTTAATCTCTGCCCAGGCTCCTTTTACGGGTTGGTTGTTCTTCCAAGTGCTTAGTTCGTGCTTCTTGTATTCAGATTGCCATTGCTCCTTCCATCCCCACACCGAACCGCCGACTTGCTCTATCTCGTAACGACCGTCGTACATATCGTCAGCTGGGGCATTGTAGACGGTAAAACTGATAGTGTAGTAGTCGGTCTTGTAATTACCTACCATCGGATCGCTTTCAAGTCCGAACGATCCCGTACCGCTATTGCCATGGGAATAAGACAACTGATGCACAGGCTTCTCTTTGAGAATTTTTGCATACTGCGATTCAACCGGCTCATACTCCGGCTCGGCATCGTCGCTGCTGCAACTGCCCATACTTACACATGCTGCCGCCATCATTGCCAACAGCAGCATCATTCTAAAGATTTTCTTCATACATTGATTTTTTTAATACGTTAATACTTTCGTAGGTTTATATTTTCATCGTCCAATGACACGAATTTCACTCCGTTAGTTTCATCCGCTTCGTCCGATGTTGACCCCACTCCCTATTATTTCCGATGTTTCACGCGCCTTTTTTGTTCCTTTACAATCGGAAAGCTCGATATGTCTGGCAACAGCTACATGCGCTCCCTCGTCACCGATGACCTCAAGGTCATCCTTGCCGGCAACGACCTCACGGGTGGCATGAAGCCCGGCGGCTCCACCACTGAAGGCGGCGGTCAGAAGCCTGGCGGCGAGCTGGAATCCTAACGGCCGCTAAATGCAAGGCGTTTTTTACAGTTCCCATGGTAGGCACACGGCTTGCCGCGGGATTTTTTATTCTTCGGGCAGGAGCACCACACCGACACGAACCTTTGCACCACAATGAGGACAGAAAGTGGTGGTATTGATAGTGGGCTGTGCGTCCTCTTGTGTATTTTCTTTTTTCTCCTCTTTTTCTTTGTCTGAAAAAGATAATGTCGTTTCTTCTTCTTCGGTTGGGAAGAACATGTCGCGAGGGTCTATATCGAGAGCCATTGCTATGCGGTATATAGACGCTGTTGTTAGCGATTTGTTGCGCAAGAACTGTGCCATCGACTGCGAACTCATGCCGCAGGCTTCGGCAAATGCGTTTGTGCCTAATCCCATCTTTTGCATAAGTTTGCGAAGATTAACCTCTGATTTTGGTCTTTTCTCTGTTTCCATAATCGAATAATTATATATATTTATTTGTTATTTGTTTGCAAAGTTAATATCTTTATTTGATAATTTCAAATTTTTGGTGATAAATTTATTTATTTCCAGTAAACACAAACGTTTTTATTTGATTTTGCGAGTGCTTTGAGGGAATATTTAAGATTTTAATAGTACTTCCGAATTATTTTTTTACCCCAATAAATAGCTGATAATCAACGTTTTAACCGACACACCGCTCTGTAAAAGCCCACCCAAAAGGAGAGCCTAAATAATTGATAATTAGAGCAATCGCACTCTTAAACTTCACCCCGAAACCTTGAGTCAGAAGCAAGACCGCCGCCACACTGAGGAGTCTTGCATGTGACCGCCTGGGTGATCGGCTGCGAATATGCGGACGGGCACCACCGAGGAGCACTCCACCGATGGCAGCCACCGACCAGCCACCAGTCACCACCGAGGACCACCAGCCACCACGAGGACCACCACGAGAATCACCACCAGACACCGAGGAGCACTCCACCGATCAGCCACCAGGACCACGAGGACCACCAGCCACCACGAGGACACCACGAGGACACCACGAGGACACCGAGGAACACTCCACCGACCAGCCACCAGGACACCAGCCACCACCAGGCACCGAGGAGCACTCCACCGATGACAGCCACCGACCAGCCACCAGTCACCACCGAGGACACCAGGACCACCACGAGGATCACCACCAGGCACCGAGGAGCACTCCACCGATCAGCCACCAGGACACCGAGGACACCAGGACCACGAGGACCACCAGCCACCACCAGGACACCACCAGGCACCGAGGAGCACTCCACCGATGGCAGCACCAGCCACCAGGACACCAGAGCACCACGAAGGGCACCGGGCGAAACAACTTTATATAATAAGGTGTGGTAATACTTTTATTTGTGAAAAAGTGTTTAACAAATAGGTTTATTTGTTCTAAAAGGTTAAAAGCAAATATAAACATAAACTTTTTAATAAAAACATTTGCACGTAATAAATAAAGTTATTACCTTTGCAACCGTAAATAAAAACAAATAATTTAGAGCGGGAGGCAACCGTAACAATTCAGCATTAAGATTATGAATCATAGAAAAGGATCTTTAGTTTTCGCTTTGTTGGCAATCGCTGGAGCTAACAAAGATGGATTTACTGTTAGCGCTGCAGATTTGCAGCCTGTAAAAACCGGCTACGCTGTGGCCGTTGCTGAGACTCAGAACTCATTTGGCCAGGAGGGCCTGCGAAACGTCGTTAAATATGTTAGCGAGCATCAGAATATTAACGCATTCGGCGGGTGGTATAACAAGGAAAACAAGCAGTTTTATTTTGATGCTGTCGTAATTATTGACGATTTGGCAGCTGCAAAGGAGTTGGGCCGCGTGAATAAGCAAATTGCAATTTTCGATCTTGCAAATTCGAAGGACATTCCACTTTAACCAATTATTTGGGGGCGGCGGCGCCGCCTCCAATCTCTAACAACTTTTAATTTTTATAATCATGAAACAATTTGAAAAACTTTACAACTTTATACAGAACCCGCGCGTTTATGGAATCCGTAAAAATACACGCGTTTATAAGTATGTGTGTTTTTTGGCTTGTGACGGAATAGTACAAACGGGATTCAGTGACAAGCTTACCAAACACGTTGAAACCTGGGATGTTGTCCACGTGTTGGATCGCTTGGGCGTTGCTTGTGGTGCACAAAATGTTGCACCCCGCGGCGGCGCGTGTGGTGAACGTGTTTTTTTGACCGGCAAAGTGAAAAAAGACTGTTTGGCAAACTGCAAAAAGTTTGTAGATGCTTTTTTGCTGGATCACCCAAAAAAACATTTCTGGGATGCGCAAAGCGCTTTTATTGCAAGTTTGCAAAAATAGCAATAACTTGGGGCCGGCGGCGCCGGTCCTTATTTCTAATTTTTTTTGTTTGGTATTATGATTTATAGTAAAAAAATAGGAAAAGATTCTTTTATCCTGGTTTGTGAGACCTGGGAGGATTCAACCAGTTGGGGACATCTTGTTACGTTGTATCAAAACGGCTTATTTGTTGACCGTGTAAAGGTGCGTTATTTTAATCGTACGTGGGAAACGTTTCTTTATCAATATGCAATCCGTTTGGTAATTAGTAACACAATAGGCAATTTAACCGATTCGTTAAAATTCGATTTTAAGCGCTTTAATGGTTTTAAGATTTTGACAAAAAAGCGCCTGGACGCTTTTGATCATTTTCTTTTGCAAAACCAGCGTTTTGTAAAGCTGAACAAATTATATAAGATGTTTTAGGTATGGAATATCGAATAACGAAGATTCTTAATTACACTATAGGTAGATATGCTTAAAGTGACGGTGAGAACCGGCGGCCGTTGGCCGTCGGTTTTTTTTTGTACGACGGGCCCCGAGGACACCAGGACCACCACCAGGACCACCACCAGGACCACCACCAGGATCACCACCAGGCACCGAGGAGCACTCCACCGATGGCAGCCACCGACCAGCCACCAGTCACTACCGAGGACACCACGTTATACACATTATAGCATATCACGGAACTTAGAAAATTGTGAACAAATGCAAATATTTGCGGTATAAATACATTTATTACTTTATAAACGTTAAAAACAAATAGAAATATAAACTTTTTAATGAATTTATTTGCACGCAATAAATAAAGTTATTACCTTTGCAGCCGTAAACAAGAAACGAATAACAACTTTAATACTTTATAGATTATGGCAAGAATCACAAAAAAGCAGGAGTTCGACGAGCTTTCTAAGTTCGGTTGCGCTTTTCTTCAGACCAACAATTATGGCGGTTATTGCATCGTCGTTGACGATGGCGGCGAGGCCGTATTATGGCGTGACTGCACCGGCAGAAACGAGCATACGGCGCGACGCTGGCAGCGTATCAAGTACACTTGCCCGCGTGATCCGGAAGCCGAATCGCGCCCGTATTTCACAATATATGGCATTCGCTATTATATTGATGACTTTATGCGCTGCGCCTAACCATACCAGGGAGGCTTCGGCCTCTCCTATTATAAACAATATATAAAATCACTAACATTTCAATACTTTATAGATTATGAGTACACCGAATTTTGCATTGAAGAACGCCTCGCGTTATTTCGTCTTTGGAATGTCTCAGTATTACACGCAGGAGGACATCGACGCTAACGAGCTTGACCAGGACCTTCTGGGCGAGTACGACGAAATAGGCACCGAATTAAACTATGAGGCCGACAAGGATAATGTGGCCTATGAGTTGAAGGCTAAGGGCTGGCACGACATAGAGGAGCGCGACGGTGATCGCAGTTATCCTACTTCTTTATTTTCGGAAAAAACCGTATCTATTAAGTGTGGCGATAATTCCATCGACGTTACCATTCAAGCCGGATGCACCTCTGGTTATTACGAGGCATCCATTTTTGACTGGCTTGTAAACATCAAGACCTACAGAAAGGTAGATTATTATTATGAGACGTGCAATTATGATTATAACGACTTGACAGCCGACGACGTGATCCGCGATGATTGGTACGAGAATCCAGGGCTTAGCAAGATTCACGCTGCACACATTATTCGCAAAATCGAGGCCGTTATAGACGACTTGAAAAACGAGGCCGAGCTGGCCTTCTCGAAGTGTTGCGACGAGGAGATGTTCTGCGCCTGGCAGGCCTTCAACGGTGAAGCCGGCTATAGTAAGGCGGGCACCCGTCTTTGGCAAGAAGTAGAGGAACAGAAGAGGAAAATCGCATAAACACTTACTATCATGGCACAGAATATCACAATATCACGCACAACGGGCACACGTATCCTTCTCACGGCCTTATTCGCCGTCGTCGTTTTGCTGGCCACTCGCATGGTCAAGAGCGCCCTGGCGGGCTTAAAAACGGTCTGTCAGTGGCTCCAAGCTCAGCACTGCTTTTATGGTCAGGATGGCGATCCCATCCGCTGCACGGGCTGGCAGTTTGTCGGTTGCAACCTTCTTACCGCCGTTTTCGTGTTGTTGCTTTGCATCGAGTAATTTTCACGTTATAGACAGTTTCAAAAATCACATTTTAATACTTTATAGATCATGGCACAAATCGCATTATTCAACGTGACCAACGATTCACAGTATCTTCCACAACGTCGCGATATGTTCAACGATGCGCGATGGAACGAGGCCAAGCGCCTCCTGGCTCAAGCCCTGAAATTGACAAGTAAGGAGGCGGTCCGTTATTCCTCGCGCTTCCTTCAGGATCGCATGGTAGGGGGTGACTTTCCGGCACCATCTGGAGGCTATCACAACGGCATCACGTGTATAGCCAACAGTGGCGAACACAGCCAGCAGCGGGGCGAGTTTACGGTGTATGATATTATAGGCAGCTCGTATCTTTACGAGGCTCCCACGGGCGATCTATGTATTGCCAACATTCCGGAGGAGGATGGCCCAACGGAATACTACCGTATAGCCGTGTTGTCTTGCTAATCATCATTCACGGGCTGCGCCTGGCAGCAGGGCAGCCCCTATTATAGAACGTCTAAAAAATTGAGAATCTTATGAACCATATATTTGAAGAAGCTAAAAATTTGATATGCAGCAACGGCAACGTGTGTTTGTGGAAGTCTGAAAGCATGGATGGCGTGCGCCGTTTCTCCACTACTGAAGATGCGCAAAAATATATAGATCTTCACCACCAGTTCAGCCGCGAAAAAGGCTGGCCAGAGGAATCTTACAGCATCGGCACGGAAGACGACTTCATGGCGGCTGCTAAAAAGCATGAATCCGACAAGAAGGCCAACGAGGTGAAGGAGTATTGCAAGTATGTGGACGCATTGATAGAGCGCCGACAGCTTGAAATAAAAGCCCTGGCCGGACTTATCCAGGTGTGCCGCCAGTTTGATGGCAAGGTGCTGAATAAACGCTTCCACGATGCGGTGACGGAGGCGACGGGCTTTTATAACTCGTTTAATCAAAATCTTGACCGTTACGAGTTGGAGTATTTCGTCGGCGATTATAGCCGCGACGGCAGACCGTATATCTACATTAGGGCCGACTGGAGCCACGGCATCAATCGTTACACCGGCAAGAAGAAAGACGTGGATCCGAGCGACTGGCGGTGGAACACTGGCGAACGCCTGGAAGCCGAGAAGGCCGTTTCAGTTATAGAACAGTGCAAAAACGAACGTTTGGCGGCGATCGGGCTCCTCAAGGCATCAAAGAAGAAGTATGCAGCCTATCTGCGCCTGGCACGAAAAGCAGAGGCGATCATGAAGGAAATGGAGGGCTACGACTATACCATCCGCGAGTTTGCAAAGGAGAAGGCCCTGAGCCAGTATAGCCGCCACTCCTACTTCTGGAATGGCTATTAAATCATCATTCACGGGCTGCGCCTGGCAGCAGGGCAGCCCCTATTATAGAACACCTAATTTTTTGAGAAGATCATGGATAAAAAGAAGTATATCGACGTATTGACTGAACAGGCCGACAAGCACAGAAGACCGCAGGAACTGGCTCTGAGCGACTTTTGCGACTACCTTATAGAGTTTTTCAGCATCGATGCTTTTAAGGCTGGCACCGCCGAATATAGCCAGCACGTCTTGAGCTGCACACGGAAGAATCCTGACTTTGCGGGGCTTGCCTTCCTATGGCTCGATGATGTGGCAACGGCGATGGAGCATGGCCAGTGGCTGGACGTGTTCGGCAGCCTGTACGAGGAAATGTATCTGAGCCGTGGCAAGGCATCAAAGACAGGCCAGTTCTTCACCCCTCAGAGCGTGTCGGACCTCATGGCACGGATCAGCGGCCTGGGAGCCGGCGACCATGGCAAGGTGAACGACTGTGCAGCAGGTAGCGGACGTTTGCTCCTGGCTCACTACATGGAGAAGAGCAATATGGACCATTCAGCCGGGCGTCGCTTCGAGTATGTGGCACAAGACAGCGATCCTATTACTTGCAAGATGTGCGCCCTAAACTTCATGGTTCATGGCATGTATGGCCGTGTGGAGTGTCGAGACACATTGCGCATGAATGAGCCAACGGTGGTGTACGTCATCAACGAAGTGAAATATCCGTTCAACACGCCTTATTATAGCGTGAGAAAAATATTAGCGGAAAATCGGAAATAAGGTATCATGGGGGTGGAATACCCACCCCCTATTATAGAACATTTGAAAAATCACAATTATGGCAAAGAATAAAATTCAAGACCTTTTCGAGAAGGTATCTATGTATGATGGCAAGCATATCAAGAATTTGAGCACAAAAAAGGTGCCACAGCAACTTTTGGATGCCGTGGAAAGCGGTTGCAGTTATGAAACCTTGTTGCAGCTTGCAAAGGGTTATCCTATCTGCAAATACCAGACACAGATCACCGTACATGGAATCTTTAATGATTTGGAAACTCGTCGGGTTGGCGTATATGTCAACCTTTGCAAGAACAAAAACCAGTCTTTGGGTATTCGATGGAGCGCCATTGACTACAACAAGAAGAATGAGTTGTTTACCCAAATACGCACCGTTGACAGGACATGGCACGTCGTTCAGAATAGCCAGCAGTTTCATATTGAGCAGATGGTCTGTGTGAAGGATAAGGATGAGTACGCCCGAACCCTCGCGGCTTTTAAGCGGAAGGCAGCCAGCATTGATACCAGCCTGTTTACCGGTTCGGCAAGTGCTTATGGCTTGTTGGATGTGGTCGGGCGTGTGTATGTGGTGTTGAAAGTGGTAGTCAACTGTTTTCCTTTACAGAATATGCAGAAAATCACCGAGAATATAACTGGCAAGGACGCAGCCTTTATCTCATCGGCATTGGCAACCGAAAAAGAAAAGCGCATGAAGCGGGAAAAAGAACACGAGGATAAGATGCAAGCGTATGAGAGACAACGCGCTGAGCAGAAGCGTCTTTACAACCAACAGCTTGCAGCATGGAAGGCACAGAATCCTATTCCTGAGTCTTTCCGAAAAGTAAGTAATCACACCTTCCAGCCTGGCGACATCGTTCTGTATCGTATAGCAGGAGATAGCTTTGCTAATTTTCATTTCGAGTATCGAGTATATTACAAGAGTTTTGGGCGTTTGTGCCATGCTTTTTGTGATGTTGACGGTAATAGGCTCGGCAAGGGCTTCGAGGCTTTAATAAGCGCAAAGGATGTGTATTTGAAAGTTGTTTAATAAAATTCAAAGAGCATGATAGCATCAAGAACAATTCATTCCTTCCTGCTCAGTCAGCAGGAAGGACAGACGCTCCTCACGGCCCAGGAAAACCCCTGGAGCGTGTTGCAGGTGATACCCACCACTCCGGCAGACTTCAACCGCACGGTGGCAGCTCTCGAGGAGCGAGGCATGGTAGCCCATCACGACTCCGACCGCACATTCTGCATCATCCATCTGGCAAGCGGCGACCACGACGGGAAACATCCTGAACGGCATATAGCCATCACTCAGGACAACTACAAGCAGATCATTGACTACCTGAAGGACACGATGGCACAGGCGGCGGTGTGGTATAAAACGAATATTATAGATCCTGTAAAATATTAGAGCTATGAGAATACCCAAAGATATACCCAAAGAATTGAAGCGTTTGATCAATGCTATTGTGAAACGTTTTGGCGATTGCGAAAATTGGCTTGATGGATATAATAGAGATCCATGGGGCTTTACTTGGTATGGCTCCCGAATGACTTGTGAACCGCTTTTTTGTTGTTATGGGTGCATAGGTTATAGCATCAATTATAAAGGGTATGCAATCAATGTAGATAATGATTTGTCACGGATTGAAATTCTTGATGAATAGTATATTGTTATATACCCTGTGAAAATCGACTGAATCGTTGAGAGTTTTTTTAACTAATAAATAACATAAAAACAATGGAAAAAACAGTTTTAACAATTGACTTGGACAAGAAGAGCCTTCATGAGGCTCTGACACGCGTCATCGAGCACATCGTCCTCACGCCTCCCGATCCTGACGAGTTCGACAGCCAGGAGCGTATAGAGTACAACTTAGGACTTAACGCTCTATTCTCTTGCCTCCGTCAGACGTTCAAGTAACACCCTACTCCATTCCGCACCCGGCAAGGCCCTTGCGAAGGTTCGACTCCTTCGGCGGAATCTCGCATAATCATAATCAAAGTATTTGTGTTGTTAGGCTGTTGGCAGTCCGTGAGGATAGCGAGCAGCACAACGCCCACCACGGAAGGCGTGGCACCAGGTTCGAGCTCCTGAATGGGCGACAAACAACGGATGGCACGAACAGCAAGAATGATTGTGGAGAAAACGATAAAAGTGCATTTTGCAGAAAATAAAATGGCTTTTTATTTGGTGGTTTCAAAAACAATCACTACCTTTGCAGCAGATAAAAGAAACAAACATTATAAACCATTAGAACAGGGCGGCACCCTATGACAACGGCAACCACATTATGAAGACTATAATTGAAGAAATCGCTTATGAGAATCATTTTGAGCTCATCGACACAACAGATAGCAGCACAGGCTATCCTTCGCACCTGAAGAAGGCCATCATCGGTTTTGGCTCCTTCGAGGAGGCCGAGAGCCTGGCCAAGGAGCACGGACTCGCCATCGAGGTGTTTACACGTCGCGACGGCTGGGACATCTGGTATCGCACGGGTAACTCAGCCCGGGAACCATTCGAGCGTTCTTGCGAAGACTACGGCGACGACTACATGGCCTACACGAAAGATGACCAGGCAACTTTCTTCGAGTCCGAGGTGCAGCCTATGATCGCCGACCTTGAGAGCTTCGACGACATGCGTGGATTCCTCGACAACATGCAGGAAATCTATCATGCGATAGAGGACGCGGACGACGACGAGCTCGTAATTACTTACGAAGGCCATTATTATGAGACCATCAAAAAAGTAGTGATGGAGTACACCCTCGACACGCACCACTACGTCATCGGCCTTATTGACAGAAATAACTAAAATCTTTTCGGCCCTATCGCATCACGGTCAAGCGGAATCCTTATGAAGAATACTATTATTGACGAGTTGAATAACACAGGTTATGTTTATCGTGACAACGAAGATGGCACGTTTGATGTGTGCTATGACCACGACCAGGACGCGAATTTTACCGGGGTCAACATGTTTCATGTGGCGACGGTAAAGGAGGAAGGCAACCTCTGGTGTGTTAACGGCAACGAGGGTGCAGGCTGGGGCGAGTACCCCAAGGAGGATTGGACCTTAGAGCGAGCCATCTACGATCAGTGTATCGACGAATATATTAACTAACTCATTCAGCCCTACCGCATCACGGGAAGCGGAATCCTTATGACAACCAACGAAGCATTGAGCCTGATAAAGCAGGCAGAGAAGAATATGAGCGGTGAGGATGTTGATTTTACCATCACCGACGACATCAAAATTGACGACACAGCGCATTTGTTTCTTTTCGAGAACGACTTTTGCAAGGCTGCCGCCGTAGGCTACGAGAGCGGCGAGTTGTTTGTTATGCGTGATTGGCAGGAGCCTTCTCGCCCTGAGACCGCTGAGGAGATAGCCGACTACGACTGGTGTACCATCGACTGGCAGGATGCCATCATCTTTGACGGACTGCCAAGAACGTTATAAGCGATGTACGAGATCATAGACGTTACATGCGATTACCTCTTTGTCCGCCTTCGGCTGCGCAACGTGCAGACAGGCGAGACGAGAGACTGGGAGTATTGGGACGACCTGGAGGAGTGGCTTTGCGAGGAATATGGCGTGAAGGACCTGAAGGGTGTTGTATTGAAAGAGTTGCCTCGTTATGGCGACTGGGTGTAATCACGAAAATATAGACAACATGGAAAAAGACCAAATCATTTACGACAAGCGTAAGGCCATGGGCGAGAGCATCCGCGCGATGCGCACCGCCCAAGGCTGGGAGCAAGAGCAGCTTGCCCAGATTGCGGGCATCACCACCGCAAACGTCCGTAGCGTGGAAGCTGGCAAGTATGCCGTTAATATCGATGTGCTCAACAAGATTGCAGGAGCGTTGGGTGCTGAGCTGAGAATGATTGAAAAGTAAGGGAGTAAAGATATGGAGAATACTACAAGTAACACAAGAGCGGGTCGCCCTGCCATGGAAGGCAGCACACGCCGCTATATCGTGGCGGATGATGCGCATGAGTGGATTCTCAAACACGGAGGCGGACAGTATATCACAGATACCATGCGCATGATCCGCGACATGGAGAAGAACAAACGGCAGTTGCTCATTGCAGACGATGTGAGAGAATGGATCATGTCGCACGGTGGTGGCAGCTATGTCAACGACACCATGAGAGCTATCATGGCGGTAGCGCCGGAACAGAAATAAATAACAATAAAAACAAAGTATTATGGCAACAAAGAAAGTTTATCCTTTTATACAAGCGAGAATAGCAGAAGACGATGAAGCACTTGAAGGTCATGTAATTACATTTGATGCTCGTGAGGTGGCCTATTACCACCGCCATGAGGAGTCGGACGAGAGCGAGGATATTGTGACGGTTGGCTTCAAGTCGGGCAAGGAAATCCCCATGTACCTTGGACTTGACGAGGAGTATTATCCAGGCGACGACCTGATTACAGCCATCGATATGGTGCAATACTCTCACTTCTGGCACGACAACGAGGATTCCACTCCGGGCGATGACGAGGATTAACAAGGACGATAATAACATTTTAGATACTTTATAGAATATGACACGATATAGCAATTTTATCAAGGCGACATCATTAACGCCTAACACCGCCGAGACTCTTTATAAGCTCATCGACAGCACCCCCGAATTGAACAAACTCACCGGTGCCCAGTGCGCCGCCGTGGCCGCATTGATGTTTCATCAGAAAGTTGTCGGCTACGATGAGGGCTGGGGAGATGGGCACAAGATACCAATTCATTAACATTTTAGATACTTTATAGAATATGACTAAGATTGAGAATTTCGACGATTATCGCGCGCTGGTAGACGTGATGAAGATGCACGACTATAGATACTTCGGACTGAACCGCCCGACTATCAGCGACGAGGAATATGACGCTATGTACTTTGCCTTGCAGGAGTACGAAGAGCAGCACGCGGACGAGGTATTGCCCGACTCACCTACTCAGCAGTGCTACAGCGAGAACGGCAACGGCAAGCGCACGGTGGCACGTCGCACGGCTTGCCTCTCCATGAAGAAGCTGCATGATGCCAAGGCGGTGGTGAAATACCTGAGAGCACAGCAGCGGGCTGCCAACATCAGCTCTAAGGGCACGGAGGTGGCTGTAGAGTGGAAGTTTGACGGCGAGACCGTGAGCTTAGTATATCGTCAGGGAGTATTGGCAGAAGCCACCTACGGGCACGGCAAGGAGCTGTTTGGCAACGACTGCCTGGACCATATCAAGCATGTGCAGGGTGTGCCTGCTCAGGTGAACGTATGGAGCCAGTACGACCGAGTGGAGGTGAGAGGCGAGGTGATCATTTCGCTTGAGGAGTTTGCCCGTTATAGCAAGGCTGGCAAATCACCCCGTTCTACGAGCAACGGCTTCATGGCGAAGAAGGTGGCTGTAAAGGACGAGTGCAAACGCCTGGAATTTCACCCCTTCCGTCTTATCATGGATGGCGTGACAAGACACATGCCGGCGATGCAAGCCTTGGAACGTAACGGCTTTAAGACTTCGGGCTTCGTGTCGGCTCTCAATCTTGAAAGGCCGGATGCCGAGCTGGAGCAGGACATCGAGAATATTGTGTGTGCTGCCGAGGTGGAGCGAGAGTCGCTGCCCTACCCTACCGACGGACTTGTGTTCAAGTTTGACAACTACGACTATTACGACCGCATCGGACAGACCGACCATGACGCAAAGTATAACTGTGCGTTTAAGTTCCGTCCGGTGTTCAAGGCCGTAACCACATATCGCGGCCATCATACCACGGTAGGCGAGAAGACCAGCAAGGTGACGTATGTTGCCGACTTTGACGAGGTGGAAATGAACGGACACCATTTCGCTCATGCCAACTGCGGCAGCGAGAAGACCTTCAACCAGAAAGACCTTGTGCCGGGATGCAAGATAGAGGTCAGCTTGCACGGCGATGTTATCGTGTGTGTGGATGGCAAAGTTGGAGAAGATCCGACTTTTGTGGAAGAGCCTGTCATTGAAGAGAAAACTATCACCGAAGAAGATCCTATCATCGAAGAAGATCCCGTTGTCCTTGACGAAGAACCTCTTGTCATTGATGAGGAGCCTCTTGTTATAGACGAATCGGGAATTGTTCATCATTCGGAGCCTCACGTTATAGAGCAGGAGATTTATCAGAGCCAGGAGCCGGAAGCAGAGCCGGAACCTATACCCCAGCCGAAGCCGAAGCGCAAGCGTAACTATCCGCAGGTAGGCGAGCCGACGCTACGAGAGAATGAAGAATCGGTATCTGCAGCACAGCAGGGAGGGTCTTCATTCGGCATTAAAAAGGTGCTGACCTATATGTTCGCAGCCTTGGCTATCGTATCAACGGGTGTTGTACTCTTCTCTATGATCGGTGCTGCTGTTTTCTTCTTGCCATTATTGACAGGAGCCTTCAAAAAGTAATTATCAGTTATCAATAATGATAATAAAAATCACAACTTTAATATTACATATTATGACAGTAGAGGAGTATTTAATCACTTGAAGGTTATTACAGAAAACGCCGGAGCAGACAAGACTGGCGTAAAGATTGAGACTGGGGACGGATATTGCATCAGCATATCTGTAACTAAGAAACAAAATAAAAAGTAAATCATTATGAAAAAACAGAAATTCGAGCTCCGCATTGCCGTCGGCAGCGATGACAAGAAAGTGGGAGTGAAAGTGGAAGTATGGAAGGACGGAAAATCCTCTGACTTCAGATTGCTCAGGGGCGATAACCTGCGACTGGCATACGAGAGCTTAAAGTATGCAACGGGTATCGTTGCACGACTCTACCTTGAACAGTTGCACGAAGAGGGGAAGATCACCGATGAACAATATCAGAAGCTGCGTACGAAATAACATATCACACAGTATTTTATTAACAATTTGAAACTTTATATAATTATGGCAGAAACAGAAAAATTTTCAAAGAGTCAGATTGCAACATTGAAGCACATCCAGAAGAAAGGCTTCGCAGGGTATCATCGTAGGAGCGACGGAACGGCAGCGTGCCCCGAACTGGAGGAACTCGTGGAAGCAGGGTATCTTGAGACGTGGTATCAGAGAATGTTCGGCGAGGATGTGTATGAGCTGACGGAGAAGGGCAAAAGCCTGGTGAGGTCACTTGTAGGGTAAAATTCATTGAACCGGTTGAATCCGTCGTTAAAGAAACGATTGGGTTCATCTGGTTCATCTGATGACTAAAAACATTTTGTTAATGACGAAAAAACCTAAAGATTATGAGAACTAACTTGATGATGGCTACCATTGCAGCCGTGGGCATGACGATTGTTTCATGCGGTAGTGACAACGAGAACTTGGTGGAGGACGTGAAGCCGGGGAAGGCACATGTAAAGGTGGTGTGCAGAATGGGTGTGAATGTGTCGCCCATGGGCGCACCGATGCGGGCGCCCATGAGCCGTGCGGCGCTGTCGGCCAACGGCAAGGCGTTGACGGATCTTTATATCCTCGACTACGACAAGGCGCATTTTCATCTGCAAGTTTTTTAGCTGAGTGGTGTGATGCTGACTGACTACCCCCCCCATCGGTGTTGATAGCTAATCCTCTTTACAGACTGCCTACGAGATTAGAGGCTGCGTAGGTGATGAAGTATGCCGACTTGCCCAAAGGTTACTGGCTGAGCAAGCAACGTATATTGTGCTACGATGCCCCAGCGGATGCAGATGTTAAGGCAAGAGGTACACAGTATGGCACGGGCGAATACTATTCCTTCACGCCCCACTCCGCCGTGACACGCGCCGGAATGAAGACTAAGTATTGCATCCTGCCCATTCGATCGAAACGGATAAGAGAAAAGGAAGGCGTGGATATTACGGTAAACGACGAATAGGACTGATAATGAGCATAATGTGTGTGTGCTTTCCCACATTTCCACAAAAACATAAACCCACAAAACCATATTTGTGCGTTTGCGTATAACCATAAACCCACAAACACACCCACGCACAAACACATAAATCCATACATCTATAAACCCATACACCAATACATTAACAAATAAATCAATAAACGAATAAAGTCATAAAGAAATTAAGGAACGAACCAACAAAGCAATAAATCAACTAACAAAGAAAGAAATGAACCCACAAAGCAACAAATCAAGCCATAAACAAAGAAAGAAACCAATAAATCAACAAATAAATGTGCGTGTATGTTTGCGTATATGAATTATAATTCTTAAATTTGCAACGTCTTACAGAAAGCATGATGTTTCTGAAGACTGGAATAGTGATTATAAACATTTTGTAACTTGAAGAATATGGAAAGACTCAGAGAAGTTCTCGCCTTTGTAAACCACAAAGGTGGGGTAGGTAAGACAACAACAGTGCAGAGCCTGGCAACAGGGTTGCGTCGTTATGGTAAGGGATATTTCGGCAAGGACTCAAACGGTCATGGTCGTTTGCCGCGTGTGCTCATTATCGACCTTGACCCGCAGGCATGCGCCTCGTTCCTCTTCGGGTGGAGCGAGACTCAGAACGTCGGCAAGCCTACCGTTTACGACGCATTGGTACAACAAAGCAATCTGCCCGTCTATCAGGTACGCGAGGGCATCTACCTTGCTCCGGCAGCTTCACAACTTATATCCATTGAACCATTCTTGAATCAGAGAGCAATGCCACGCAAGGCTCTCTATAAGTTACTCGCAAAGCCGTTGAATGAGTTGAGCGGTACGGAACTGGCAGACGAGGGCGTAACGACCGTTACGGAAGCCTTCGACTACGTGCTGATAGACTGTCCCCCTGCCATGTCGTTGCTCACGTACAACGCCCTGACAGCAGCTACGAGCGTAGTTTTACCCGTGCAACTCGAAGTGCTGGCAACAAAAGGTATTGCCGAGATTATCAATGCCATCGAGGAGACGCGTGAGGATCTGAACCCCGACCTTGACATTCGCGGCTTGCTGATGGTTATGAGCAATGACCAGACCAACGCCACCAAAGAATTTAAGGCGTACCTGGGCGAGAAGTATCAAGACTATATGTTTGACGCATACACACGCCGAGACACCAAGATGGTGGAAGCTCAGGCGATGCGCAAGGACATTTTTTCCTACGCACCCTATTGCAGGGTAGGGCAGGACTACGAGCGATTCACGAAAGAGATCATCAATAGTTTTAACGCATAAAAAATATAGGGTATGGCAAGAGAAATAACAAAAAAGACGAAGCGTTTCAGTCTTGAGGAGTCTGACGCTATCGAGGAGAACGAGCGCATATTGGAATCCGGCAGTCAGCAGCGTAAGGAGAACAGGGAGAACAACAAGGAGAAGACGGATCAGGCGCCTGCGTCGGGCGAGAGCAAGCCTACGATAAGCACTAATGTGCCATCCACCCCGATTGTAGAACAGTCTGTTTCAACTTATAGCTCAGACATCATGCAGAACGTTCGCAAGCCGAAAGGCAAGAAGACCGAGAACGGCATCACTATATACGTGCCGATGGAGTATTACGAGCGCATTGCCCTGATGAAAATGCGCACGGGCATACCCATCAAGGACTTGGCGCTACAGGCCGTGATAGAGTTCTTGGATAGGAATAAAATGTAATAACCTAATCTATTATGAAGAAGATTATATCAGTATTGTTTGCCCTCTGCCTCTGTATGGCAGCGAGCGCACAGCAGCACATGAAGTTCATGGGCATACCCTTGGATGGCACGATTGACAACTTTGCCTTGAAGCTGAAGGCAAAAGGTGTGACATACAATGCCGAGAAATCGAAAGAATCGGGACCAGGTACCAGAATCTTTAACGGAACGTTTATTGGCGAAGACGCTATCTTTGTCGTATTTTATAACGCCAAAAGCGAAATAGTGTTTGGCGCAGCGGTTGAGCTGTCTTATCTGAACGTTGAGTCAGCGCACATGCCTTTCATGAATCTTTTGGAACAGTTGCGGAACAAATACCCCACTGCAACATGCGAGGAAAGTAAAGATTGCGATGGTGATGCTAATGGATTGGCTTTCAATATTCCCGACAAAACAGGGAAAAATAGAGTGGGGCTCATTCTCCAAACCTTGAAAGCGTCAAGTTTATATACGAATGAAGGCTGTTCCATTTACTTGATGTATACCGATATGACCAATTTTAGGAAGAGCGAGGCGATTAACAACGAGGATTTATAAAGCCGAGGTAAAATCCTACTAAAGTTTTTTACCTCGGTGAAAAAGGTCATAATGTTTTTTACCTTAAATAGTGGTTAGGAGGTGAAAAGGTCATAATGTTTTTTACCTATTATTTATAATAAACATAAGAAAATACATTGTTTATTTTATTTAGGGAAGACGCAAGATGCACTTATACTCCTATATACTAAGCAATTAGAAAGGTTGCGAGGTAAAAAACATTATGACCAAAAACCCCTAAAATGGGGCGTTGAGGTAAAAAACATTATGACTTCTTTACCGAAACCGTATAAAAGTATCTATTATGGAAAGAGACAAACATTTACCGCAACAATATATCAGTACGCCTTTTGCTTACACTAAGTTCTCTAAGAACCTGTCGTTGCTTCAGCAAACGGTATTGACTAAGGTCAGTGAACACCTACAGGGTTATGTGCGTCATTTCTTTGGAAGTGACTTGCGAAAAGACCCGAAGGTGCCGCGTCCCCTTTTTTCTGAAGCAGAAAAGAACAACGGTATGCCGGAGTTTGTTATGTCGTATGCTGAACTGGGTGTGGATATAGCCAACTACAATGTAGCGCGTGCTGCTGTCCAGGAGGTTCTGAATTTAACCGTTGATGCTCCAAGTGAGGATAGCGATGGCAAGGCTTCTGTTAAGGCTTTTAATATCTTCACGCACGCCAATATTTCTTTTGAAGGAGGTACAGGTGTATCTTTTAGACTGAATCCCGAAGTCGTGGACTATGTGTTTGACATGAGTCAGGGGTATGTGCGCCATCCTGCTGATATAGCACGAATAGGACAGATTGAGCGTATGCCCATGATGTATTATTATCTGCATAAGAAATCGGAACACTGGAAGCATAGGGTGGTGCGCTTGACCGTGTTAGATATAAAAACGTATCTGGGCATGTTGGGCAAGATTACCGAAGGCACCGACGAAAGATCGGGACGACCGCGAAAAGGAGGTAAAGAAAAGAAAGAAGCCTATCCTAAGTTCTCACAGTTCAAGAAGAATGTTATTGAGACGAGTATCAATGACATCAACCGTTTGCGAAAAGACGGATTGCTTGATGTTTGTGTGTCGTATGAACCTATCTATAACGGCAAGCGAAAGGTCGGAAATCCTGCATATATAGAGTTTACAATCTATGACACCATCGAGCAGATGCAACTTTCCATGTTGAAGAAACAAAAATCAGAGAAGCCTATGTCTTTATTTTCGGACGAGGAGGCTAAGCCGGGACAAAAGGAATGGAATGCTTTCCTCTCCTCTTACACGGGGGCGTTCCTGCTCTATGTGCAGCCGTTCCGATTGCATAGTTTTGATGGCACGAACCTTGTGCTTCGGGCCACGATTGCGCAACGTGAGGCTTTTGAATCTTATACGCCTGATGATGTGGAACGAGAAATGGTTGCTTTTAAGCAGGCTTTGAAAAAAGCGTTTGGGCGGCCTGTTCGGATTAGTTATTATCTTACCGATAAATAATCACCCATTTTATTCTTTTTCGTAAGATGTCGCTTTATCCCAGATGGGGTAGGGCGGCATCTTTTGTTTTTTGTCCGTTCCATTTTTCTCGAAGTCGTTAACTTTGTGCCATGAACCTTCGAGAACACTTATGGAGAAAAAGAAATTGTTTTTAATGTTTGCCCTTGTCTGTTTGCTTGCTGCTTGTGGCACATCGCGCAAAGCGGTGGTGGGCGTGTCCGGTAGCCTGTATGAGCACGCCACCATAACGAAGCATGATAGCGCCCATGCCGTGACAGAGAGCGTTGACAGTTCCACCTTTGTTTCCGTTGACACCACTCATGTAAGACAGGCCGTTGCTGAGCGGGGAACGTATGATGAGACCATCGCCGAGCGTATTACGGAGACCCTCGACAAGGAGGGACGTAAAACAACCACTACCGACCGCACCACCAATCGCCGTGGCAGCTACGACCACCAGAGCGTTACCGATGAGTGGCAGCGTCATGTGGAGCGAGACAGCCGTATGATCTGGGAGCGATTGGATAGCATCAATCAGGCTTTGGCGAATGTGGAGGTCGTTCATAATGCCAACCATGATAGCCTTTCCGAGAATAGCGACAAGAGCCTGTGGCCCACTCTGGACGTATGGAGCCAAGTGAAGATCTTTGCTATGTCGTGGTTGCTTACTGCCGCGTTCGTGGGGCCCGTTCTTTGGTATTTCCTTCATCATCGTGTGAGCCATGAAAAAGAAACAAGACTTTGATACGACCGAGCAGCTGGAGGTGACTCTGAACGATTACGTCATACCCGAGAAGGTGGAAGCCTTTTGTCGGCAATATAAGCCCGCCCAGAAATGGAGTGAGGGGTGTGATGTGTTTGCCGATTATCAGCTTCGCGCCTATTTCAAGGCCGTAGTGACCCCATTGGGAGATCCGCTTGTCGTTTATTTGCAGATGCTCTCCACGCACGGTTTCATTATGCAGAACGACGTATGTGGCGAGCCTGTTATTTACGCTATGCCGCACAATCATTTTTAAGTAAAACCATATAATATAGAGTTATGAGATCAAGAAACTATTATCAGGTAAGTTCCGATACCGAAGTGGGGCGTTCTCTGGGCGTGTTTATGGATAAATGCGCAGACGCATCCGAGCAGGCCCGTCGGTGGGCGTTGGCGCAAGGTGCGAGCTTTTATTACGAGTCGCCCAACGGTATGGCCGGAGGCATTGTTGCCGTAGGGTTCGACAACACCCTTGCGAAGGAAGGGTGGGAGCGAGTTGACACGCAGGATCTCGATATTCCCTCGTTGTTTGTCCCTACGGCTGGCAGCGATTTGGAAAAGGAGATGGCAGCCTTGCCTGTCGTGAGCGAGATGGAGCTGATTACCATTCTCGTGCTTCAACCCCTTGTGATGAAGGATGGTAGCTTCCTTCCCATGACTTTTGGGAATATGACTCCATGCGTGTTTAAGTACCATGATCATTGGTACATGGATGTGCCCTATGAGAGCGGTTCCGCCGATATGCAAAAGATTTCAGAGACCAAATTTCAAAAGCGTTTGAGGGCAGCGGCCCAAAAACGTTGATAGTCCGTTTTAGTGGTTATAGGTTTAAGTTATATTTGTTTGATTTAGATTTAGTGACGTTTCTTTTCGCCCTAAATCAGGGGCATCCGCCAGTCCGTGAGGATTGGCGGATGTTTTTGTTCTCAACGCATAATCACGTTATCTGCTGCCATATCGTAGGGCATGTTGTTGTTGTTGCCATCCTGCGTCTTGTGGAGTAGCGTTATGAGGTTGTTTATTTGTCTTTGTTGATCGGCGATAATGTCGAGCAAGCGGTTCTGTTGTGCGGTGTGCTTCGCCTCTATCTCCAAGATGCGCTTCATGTTCTCGTCGCTGATGTTTCCCACCACCACTTCTTTGATGATGCTTCCATCCTCTTGCGTTGTTGTGCCCTCGTCTTTCTTTACAGCGCCGGGCACGACCGATGGTATAACCTTTACGTCAAGTGGGTTGAGGAGCGAACGTTCGCCACGTCCTCTTCTATCATCGATGCTCAGGAAACCTCCAACAGGCTCCATCATGTCGTTTTTTGATGGGAGCGCCGGCATGGTAAAGTCTTCTTTTCCGGCATCAAGGTCTTTGATGAATGCCGATATTGGAATTTGAAAGCTGTTGCAAAATCGAAGAATAGTAATGATGGGCATAGCGCCTTCGCCTTGTGCCCACGCCTTAAAACTGTTGTTGGCTTTTGTGCCGAGCGCGTAAAGAATAGCGCCTTTTTGGATGTCGGGATTGGCTTCTAACCATTTGGAAAGGAAGCCGAAATTGAATTGGTATCTCATTGTGACTATAAATTGTGATATTTGGAAATATGTTAAAAGAGTAAAAAATGCTCTCTGAAATTTGCTTGTTATAATTTTAAGAATTAAATTTGCAACAAATTTAAGAATTAAAACTCGAATGACCAAGGAAATCCTAAAAAAAATCTCAGTTCCTTTTACGCCTTTGGACGTAAACGACCTTACTCCTGATGAGAAGAAAGATTTGGCAGCCTCATTTGCCAAACGAGGCTTTACGGCTTCCACTTTTTATCTTCGATTCTTTCAAAAGGGTTTCTCGAAATGGGAAATTGATGGTGTTAAGGAGTGTAAACGCCAATTCCTAAAATTACCAGAAGTGGCTAAGGCTCTCTTGGATTGTGAAGATTCTGGCCAGTCGTTGCCTGGCGACAAAGGCTATTTTTATACTTTGGCCATGAGTGAAAAGCCGGGTGAGTTTTACGCTTGCCTGAAGAACGCCAATATGGGGTTATGCAACAGGTTCATAGAGTTCATGGGAGAAAGAGGCATGAGCTCAGGAACCGTTATCAAGCGTTTCGCTAACGACTGTTGGAAACCTTGGGAGCGTGAGGGTGTAAAAGCCCTGTTGGAATCGTTTCTCGCTTAATTATCAACCTATATAAAAACCACACGTTTATCATGTTTGACATTTCTTTCGACTTTGAGACTTGTGCTCTATGCCCGAATGCGGCTGTGATGTCTGTTGGAGCCGTAGCTTGGAATCGCTCTCAAACGACAACTCCGTTCTCGTTCTTTAAGCTAAAGGATAAGAACGTCATTGACCCGTCCACGCAGTATCTTGCCCACGTGGACCTTCGCGGAATGTTCGTGGATGGTTTTGCCTTCGACAAGGCTACATCCGATTGGTGGTCAAGGTGTAGTGACGACGCGCGTAACGCCGTGCTTGCTCCTGACGAATGTGGGGTGAACTGCTCGCCCATTCAAGATGTTGTTAAAGGTTTGTTTGATTTTATTGAGGAGGTGAAAGACGAGAGCCATGAAGATGTTTGCTTGTGGGCGCAGGGTTCTGATTTCGACACAGCCATCTTGCGTAACATCTGTTATAAGTATGGTTTAGAGATTCCTGTGAAATATACCCAGTTCCGCGACCATCGCACGTTTTTCTTGGAGGGAGCCCGGATTATCTGCAAAGCGTCGGGTGTTGCCTTCGACCCTCAGAAGGCTTACCAGCTTGTAGAACCCTACGAGGGAGAAGGGGCGGCGCACGATCCTCTATTCGATTGTCAGCGCAGCATCTATTCCACCTGGCAGATGATGAAACTTCTTGCATGTTTGAAACCTCAGAAGTAAAAGTCTATGTCATACGTAAGTTATCTTTTTGCCCCATATTTCCCCAATCGCCAACACAAGAAGAAGTTGGGGAGGCCCACACCTTATAAGTATCTTCATCGAATCGCCTATACGGAAACCGAACGTGGTTTGTATGATGAGATACCCACCTTACTCTTCTATGGCGCACCGTTCGCATTGGTTGGAGACGTATGCAAGCATATCTTTCGCGTTATGGTGGGCAAGGTGGAAAATCTCATCATCAGGCGGGAACACTCCTGCCGGTGGCGCAATGGGAAATGCTATTGGCGTGTTGCGGTGAATATCATAGGGCTTAACGAGTTTTTTATATCGCTCAAAGAGTTTGTCCTTTTGTTCATCGCTCGCCTTCAGACGGTTAGCAACTGTAAGGTCAGGCATTATCGACTGGCCACGTTTCTAAATCTCTAAGCGATATGTAAAATATAGAAAAAGAAGCCCTCGGAGGTGACGAGAATTGCGGTTAGGTTTCACGAGAGCTGGAAGTCGCCTGTCAGAAACGGATGTGATAGCCTCGGAATATATGGGCGCTTCTGGTGAGTAGTGTAGAATGTCGCCTCCGGTCTTTTTTAGAAAAAAACGAAAGGCAGTATGACGATGGAGGTAACGGTAACGCCCTCCTATATAAGTAGGATTTTCGACTTTGACTGGTATTTCTGAAAAAAGTTTGGCGCATCGTCGTCTGCCCTTTTAATATATAGATATAGTAAACATGTTCTTCCATCCGATTATAAACCGACTTGCCAACATCGACCTGCACCTTCTCGTGAAGGCTGCCAATGAGCAGCGCATAGAGGGGCAGACGGCATGTTTTTGTCCTCTCTGCAAGAGGGGGCAGGATGCGTCCGCAGATGCCAAGCAGACACCACATTTCATTATTTATGACAATGATCGTGGCGGCCTGTATGATGGTGTAGGTATGGATGACAATCGCTTGGCAGAACATGGAGCCGTTAAGTGGAAATGCACCCGTACGGGCAAGACGGGGTATGGTGCCATTGAGCTCTATGCGGCAAAGATGAACCTTCCGATGCACGGATATAGCCTTCAGCGTATCTGTCAGCGATTGGTGAAGGATGTGTATGGCGACACCGAAGATGTCCACCAGGCTTTCCCCGAGGTTTTTGCACGCATGGACTATCGCACCATCGCTATGCAGACCATCGACACCTTCTCGTTCATGCCCAAGACCGATTTCTCTCCGCAAGAGCTTGCGGCCTTGGGTTGCGAGGTGACCTTAGAGAAAGGATTGCCTTGCTTCGGCTTTGGCAAGACTTTCACGCCCGATATGCTCAACAAGGACTTCCGTATCTATTCCCTACTGAGCGTGACGCTGCCCGATGTGATACGCGACGGTCAGCATGTGAGCGAGATTATCCATGGCACACCCTGGAATCCGCTGTTCGTATGCTTTGCCTCGCAAGAGATTGGTCCGCATAACTCCTACGGCTGCTTCTTCCGTCCGGCAATGGCAGGGAGTGACCCCATTGTTTTCTCTACCTCGGAGGAGCATGGTGTTAGAAAGGTCAGCAAGTGGCTCATGGGCGACAATGTGTTTGTATATGCAATGGACCATCGCAAGAGCGACAACACCGCCGTTCATGCAGCTATGCAGAAGTTTGACCCCGATGAGAAATATACGGAGGTCCGTGAAGATTGGCAGGAGAACAAAACAAGAGACGGAATGCCGAAAGGTACATTCAGAAAGATAGAAGTGCCCATTCCAACCGCAGAGATAAAAGCTCGCAACATCGTTTTTTGCCGCACGCCCGAGGATGCATTGAGCGTTTATTATGCTATGCGCTCGCTTCGGCTTGATAAGCAGAATACTGATCAGCATTTTGCCAATTTCTGCTGGTACCATGTGGCCTTTTCCATTGGTCGGAGAAATTTCTGGTACATAGAGCGTGGTGAGTGGAAACGGGAGAATCTTGATTTCAGTGCTGTGCAATATCAGAAGATGACCCGCTTTGCCGAGCACGTCATTATCCTATACCCCAATGACATTGCCTCACAGCGCGACTGCGGAGCTATATGCACCAAGTTCAGTTCTTTGTATTATGCAATGCTGCCCGAAGGTTTCCGCTCGCGTTATTGCCGACGCTGGCAATGGCTATACGGCTGCTCTCCCCGAAGCGTGCGCGACTATCTGCTGACGTACAACATGAACGCAGAAGAGAACTTTCAGTTCGACCACGACCTGCGCCTACCGCTTTACTCCCGATTGCGTGGAGCCAGGAACACGGAGCCATTCGAGATAGAATATCCGCGTGACCCTCGAAGCGGAAAGCTTAAGCCGCCTACCTGCAAGGTGTCGCCTACGCGATTGTGGCTCTTTATGACCGCTCACGGATATTACCGCATGATAGATCCTGAGAGTACCGACCTCGTAGGGCAGTATTTTCACCTGAACAAATGTTTCGTGGAATATATCGATGCGAAGAGTATCATCCAGGCAGCAAAGACCATGCTCTTGGATTATATAGAACAGGCATGGCGACATAGCGACAACGAGCGACGTTTGATGTCCGACTGTGCCAATATGGTGGATAAGGCCTTCACTGAGAAGTCTGCCGGAGGTTTGCAGAGTATGGTGATAAACTTTGCTGATGCGTTTGATGCAAAGACGGAGTATTTCTACTTCAACAATGTAGCCTTGAAGATAACACCCGACAGCATCCGCACGGTGTCGTATGACGACATCAATTTCTTTATCCCCTCGCTCGCCAAGAAGCCGTATGACTTCACGATGCGGGTGTTCAAGACTCCGTTCACCATCACCGAGCGACAGGAATACCGCGACCGACTGGAAGCGATAGACAAGAAGGAGAAGATGCAGAATGAGGACGGGTCTTTAGTGTTCTCTACCTTCGAGATAGGACAGATGAAAGCCGACCTTGAAGAATGGGCGCAAACCTACCGTTGGGATGTTAACTGGCAGGGAAAGCAAGAGAAAGACCTTTGGCCCATCTTGCGTATCGTGCGAGGATGTTCTAACGTTCTTTGGGAGCGAGAGCAGGAAGCGTTGCGCAATAAAGAAAAATTGACGGAATTGGAAAAAGCCGTAATTGGTGCTCATTTCGTCAATATGATTTCAGGCATTGGACGTTTGTGTTATCGTTCCAACAAGGGTATGATGCCAGTCTGTCCGTACTTTCTTGAAGACGACATTCCCGACGAGAAACAGGCAACTGGAGGTTCGGGCAAGTCTATCATCGTGAAACTGGTAGTCGGCAGTGCTGTGAACGTGCTTGACATTGATATGAAGCGCATGGAGCATATTAACGATGCAAGGTTCGTGCTGGGTAATCTACTCAGCGAGCCGTTCAAGTATAGGGTTCTACACTGGGAGGATAAGCAAAAAGGATTCCCAATGAAGTACTTCTATAATATGGTTACTACGGGACTGACGGTAGAAAAGAAAAGCGTAGATCAGGAACTCGTCCCACTAAAAGATGCTCCTAAACATGTCATCACCTGCAACTATCCGCTGTCTGATGATGACGATTCAACCGTAGGACGTTTCCCTCTCGTCAGCTTCTCAAATCGTTTTGCCCGAGCTAATCCGCAGAAGCGTAAGGCAGCACGTCTGATGTCAGCATTGATGAAGGACTTTAGTGATAAGCCGGAGGAAATAGACGACACCGACCGCAACCAAGCCATTTACATTTGCGCCCTTGCAGTGCAGTTCCTGATGCGCTATCACACTTTTGCCATTGCACCGCAAGGCAATGTGCGCCGCCGCCAGATGGTGCAGAAGCTCACCGAGAGCATTGTCCGCTACTTCGAGTGGTTCTTCTCTCGCAACGAGGTCTACGGTGTTCCAATATGTACGGACGATATGTTCAACGAGTTTATGCGCGACTGGGCAGATGCTTCCGAGGGTAAGAGTAAGGAGTATAGCCGAGCTACCTTCAAAAAGAAGATATACGATTATTGCGAGAATATGTCGATTACGTGCAACCCCAAGCACCTCTTCGAGAACGAGAGCGACAAGCAGCGCAAGTGCTTCAAACTTCAGGCATGGGTGACTCAGGAATACTTTACAGGCCGTGAGTGGGAGAACGACAATACCATCGAGCCGAAGTACATCCGATATTTGCAGACCTCCAAGCATGTGTTCTTCTTCTATCGCCCCGGCCAGGACGAGATACCGAAGAGCTATCGCGAATTGAAACGTATAGCGAGGACTTTTGCAGAGATGCCCGACCCGTTGCCCTACAAGGATGATGAAGGAAATCCCATAGTCCTTACCGAAGAAGAGAAGGAACGATGGGAGAACTACAGAACACGAAAGCAGGGTGTGAGAATAGCGAACAATCAAATAGCAACAACCAATGTGCCAACTGTTAATGCGAAGGATCTTCCCTTCTAAGACACATAGCAGTACATTCTCTTGCTGACAGAATAGTGGAAACGAGTAATGAAGAAAAGAATAAACAAGGATTGTCCTTTCAGTCTTGAAGAACTGGATGAGTTTCGTGCCATGCTATACAGCGTGAACACTTCCTTCCTTTGCTGTAATGCCGCTCCCGTAGAATGGGCGGCAGGATGGCAGAGGCATGAACTTCGTAAGAATATCAATAATTAAATAAAATTTTAAGCAATGGCGAGTTACAACGGCAACATTGACCTACTCTCCTTGAACGGAGCGAAGGTGCTAAAGGGCATCGAACAACAGAGCCCTGAGAGAGTATATGTCTGCATTCCGGTAGACGTGAACGATATTAAGATAGAACAGCATCCGCAGAAGCCCGACCGCACGTTTGCGAAGTTGCGCATCAACATTTGGCCTCTCAACGAGAACTACAAGAATGCAGCGCGCCGATCGGCCCTTGAGCGAGGCGACACGAATTTCGTGGTTCCTACTCACGAAATGCAGATGTCTTTCTCAACCGAATACATCAAGTTTGTGGTGCAAAAGTTCCCGAAGCTCGTTGAGCAGGTGAAAGAGGCAAACAAGGAACGTGACCCTGACATCGTGAATCAAGACCCGACCGATGAGAACACGCACCTTTTCAAGGCCATTCGCCAGCGTTTGAACAAACGCTTGGCTATGCTTTATCAACCCCAGTCAGCGCAGCATCCTTCTCCATACGCCACGCCGAATGTAGGCGTAGCAGGTGCAGCCACCAACTATGTGGCACCAGCCGAGAAGAATGAAGATCCGTTTGGCGGAGCTTCGTTCGACAACGATTTGCCGTTCTAAGAGTTTTTACATGATAAATAATAATTAAACATTACGCAACATGAAAATACAAGCCCAATCATCGCGTGCCCTTCATGCGGCACTCAACAAGTCGTCTAAGTGTGTTGATGCTCAGGCGGCGATGGCCATTCTTTCTGACGTTTTACTCACCTGTGACGATGAGGGACGTTTCTTTTTGACATCTTCAAATGGTGACGCGCAACTCACCATTCCTGTTCCGCTCATTCTTTGCGGTGGCAGCTTTAGCGCTCCCATCGTGTTGCCTGTAAAAAGGCTTAGCTCATTGCTGGGTACGTTGCCCGATTGTGTGGTGACGATGGACGTGGCCGACAATGGAGTGCTCACCGTAGAGTATTGCACCGGCGATGGTGACAATGTTAAGCCCGGAAAGGTTAGCATGACTTACCAGCCTGGTAATGAGTTTCCGAAGATTGTATTGCCAAAATCTGGTGACAAGATGATCATCAACCTTCCCCTTCCGTTGTTCCGCTCATGTGTTGACGCAGCAGCTAACTTTGTTTCTCGCGAAGAGTTTCAGAGAGTGCTTTCTTGTTTGTGTATTGATGTGGCCGAGGACCGCTCAGAAGTGGCGCTCGTGGCCTCTAATGGACATACCCTGAGCAAGGCCATGCATAGCAATGACCCTCAGCGGGGAGGTAGCGATTTCTTCCGTAGTGGGGAGCCACGTAAGACGCTCATCCACCGTAACTTTTTCCGTGCGTTGTCGGCCTTTGATGGTGATGAATACATCACCATTGAGGACGATGGCCATACCATACGTTTTTCATCAGGCGATACGGAGTTTATCTGTAAGCACGTGGAAGGAATATATCCCCCGTACAACTCAGCTATTCCGAAGTCGAGCCCCTATTATGTGTTGTTTAACAAGAAGGAAATGCTTGAGGTCTTGAAGCGTGTCAGCCTGTTTGCAAGTATGTCGAGCGACCTTGTTAGGGTTGAGAAGAATGGGATGTTCCTTACCATATCGGCAAGCGATGCGGATTTTGCCTTGTCGGGTGAGGATCATGTGTGCATAGCTGACGCACAATGTAAGGAGCATTTCTACATCGGCTTGAATGCGTCGTCCTTTCAGACCTGCCTCAATGCCATTCCTTCGGGAACCATTCGCATGCAGATGTCTGCGCCCGATCGTGCCGTGGTGCTCACTCCTAACGACCCGGCACCGCAGGTGTTGTCGCTCTGCACGCCCTTGCTCCTTAACGATTAAGAAAAGATATTGCTATTCGCTGCATAAAGACTAAAAATATTTGACCATGGACGACACTCTTCTTTTCATTCCACCTTGTTGCGTGGATAAGAAATTACCCAAGGCGGTCATGCAAGCTCCTCAAAGGATGCTCACCTTCTATACGCATGGTGACGTAACGATGGAGAAATTCTATCGTGCCATATCCCATTTGCTCATCGACAAGCACGTTATGGTGCTCTCTATGCCGTTGGTTACGAATGAGACAGCTTCATTCCTTAGCTTGTGCTTTGAGCGTGCGTGGATCTCTCGCCTTGTGCTATCGGTTCAGACCGATGCCACGAAGGTACTTGACAAGTATTTGTCGGATTATCGTCACATGATCCTTTATGTGGAAAGTCATGATGTAACGTCTTTGTCATCCCACATGGTACTTTACAACAGGGACAGGGCGTTGGTGCTCAACGGTCCGATGTACGACCGACCCAAACTCGACGCTCGCCTGGTGTGCTATTCGCTCACCTTCTATCCCTCGCATAGCATATCATCATCTAAGCAGGATTGGGGAAACCCGTTACGCAATGCGCTCTTCCCCGATGTGATGCGCCACCGTCAGCAGCAGTTTGCCCATGGTGTGAAACGCATTGAGGACAAACATTTCGATAGCTTCTTGCATCTGGAATTTCCACCGTATGAAATATGATCATTATGAAAAAGCCTACCCAGAGTTATACTGAGCTTCGTCGTTACACCGAGAAATGGCAATGGGACGATCCTCGTACAGGCCATCGTGTAACAGGTTTTAATCCGCCACAGACGGCAAGGAATGCTTCTCGCATGCCTTTCTACATCAAGTTTCTCACCAAGACCGGGCATGTAGATGAGGGCACATGTGTCTGCTTATCCGTAGACATCATGCGCCACCAACGCAAGGTGCAGTTTGTGGAGAGTGGTGAGATACGTGTGGTGAACGACATTCTTGTGCTCGAAGTAGACGGTACGAGATTTATTACCCATTAAAAAAGATAATACGTTATACTGTCATTTTATTAGTGGACTTAATGTTTTCTAATTTCAGTTGTGCATCTTGGTTCGTGAGGATCGGTTGCAAAAGACAGATTTTATTGTGACTAAATGTAACGGTACTGGTCCGTGAGGATAGGTGCCCTTTGTTGAAATTTCTATGGGTTTTATTAAAAAATCGTTTTACCCTTCTGTTCGTGAGAATCGAAGGTTTTAAGAAGAATATTCACGTTCGACGGAAGGCCTTCCTGATGTCGGCAAACTAAAATATAAGCAATATGTGGAATAAACTAAATCCATTTAGAAGCAAAAAGAAGCAAAAAATAGCTCTGCAAACCCTTCGCGACCTGCATGAGATGGTAGGAATCCTTGATAAATGGGCAAGGCATGGACTGATTTTTTGGCGACGCAAAGACAATATACTTATAATTGAAGAGTATGTTGCTTTATTGAAACTTGCCGAGGGCCGAAAAGGCTTTTTCAATTTTCTCAATCAGATCGTCGTATGGCAGAACTCTAAACTTATTGACGAAGCCTACGAGTCGCATAGAGTACACGTTGAGACAGAGGCTGTGCGCAAGGCGCAACGCAAGTTCGCTAACCTCACCAAAGCCGACATTATGCGCATCCGACAGGAAGCAAGAGAAAATATGCCGATGCTGCCCATAGAGCAGCTTGACTACATCAAGGATTTCGACATCTTCGTAGTCCGAGCCGGTGCTCCGTCGGTGCAGGATGCCACAGAAGAGAGCGGGCAGCTCCTTGCCCTCGGCCATTACGATGGTAAGAAGGTGGAGATGGCCTTGTATGAGGACATCAAGTACAATTTATTAAAAGAAGATTGATATGAGTACATTTTGCGGATTTCTCGGCATAGCTGCCGTTGCCTTTATCTTGTTTGTGGCTATCCTGGCATGCGCTTGCTTGATGTTTGGCAACAAAAATGAGGAGGACGAAGCATGAAGATCAGAGTGATAGAAGAGTCTGGCCAGTATCATGTGTTTGTGGGCGATAAGGACTTATGGCTGTCGCGCATCGACCTTATTGGCCTTCGGCATGAGCTGAACAGTTTGGCTATATAAAAGGTGCCTAATGGAACCTTGAACATTCGTTGAACTTAAAAAATACCTAACGATGATTAAATTAACGTTTGACCGTTTCGATTTTCTTAGTGCTGTTGAGGGCTTCGCACGTGGTAGCCATCTTCGTCAGCATGTATGGAAAGAAGTTGTGTTTAAGAACATCTACCAGATGAGTGATGATGAGCAAGACTTTTTTTGGTACATAATGCGTCGTGACTTATGGGAGTGCTATTTTGGTTTCACCAAGCACATGAATGGGGCGTCGAAGCAATGCGGATGGGACGATTATCTGCATGCCTTGGCAGCCTTGCATCGTGGAAATCGTTATGTTGTCACCTTCCTGGGGGCTTCCGATCGGAAACGCCACAAGGCTCTTTGCTATAAGTATAATGAGAAATATCGTCCATTAAGTGTGGGTCGTCTTTGCCGTAAGAACCAGCAATCTTTTTATAGTTATATTGACGAAAAGGACATTTTGTCGGTTGTTAAGCTCGGTAAGGTTGAGAACCGTTATGTGCCGGATATACATCAGAATTGGTGGGCCGACGATCTTGCCCTGTATGACCATCCTGAGAACATCGGATGATTGTTGTTGGATAAAAATCTAATTTTCCCTAATATGAATAGAAATAAGGAAACCTGTAAGGCTCCCTCAGTTGTTCGCAAGTTTAAGAAGGCTTGTGATGATTTGGCAGAACTCGTCAACGAACAGTTATTTGATGGTTGTCGCGAGTGGTATTGGATAGGTGATGAAGTAGGCGGTGTGTGTGACTTTGAGGAAGCCGACGTGCTGAATCCGGAAGACATGGTGCGCATCATTGAGAATGGTCTGACCTACAACGAATATGCCGAGTGGCGTGAGGCCAATCTCGATTATGGTCGTTACATCAATCTCAAATCGTGGCTCATGGGTCTACGGCATGATATGTTGAAGTGGACCGGATTCTGAAAAATCAGTTTGATGTATGGAACATGATGGATTTTGGTGGCTGGGTTATATAACGATGTGGTTTGGCACCGTTTTTTTAGCGGCACTCTTTTTAATGAGGGTTTTAATGTTCTGGTGTAATCTTCTTGATGATTTTGAGGAATACCTTCGTAAAAAGATGAATGATGAAAATAAATAAGAAATAGTGGGCGTTTTTATAAAAAACAAGTTATGAGTAAGAACGATAAGACAATTCGTGGTTTCAAAGGTTTTGATAAAGACCTGAAATGCCGTGACTTCCAATACGAGATTGGAAAGGATTACGAACAAGAAGGAGAAGTTAAGTGTTGCGTGAGAGGTTTCCATTTCTGCGAGGCCCCTTTTGACGTGTTTAGATATTATTCGCCAAGCGATTCCAGATATTGTGAGGTTGAAGGTGATGGAAATGCCAACAAAGCGAATGATGATGACAGTAAAGTCGCCACATCGCATATACATATATCGGCAGAAATAGGTCTTAATGGATTGATTAAGGCTGGAGTAAAATTCATATTGGATAAAGTGAATTTTATGGATGCGAAATCCACCAACACAGGCTACCGTTCAGCGGCCACCAACACAAGCTACCGTTCAGCGGCCACCAACACAGGCAACTGTTCATTGGCCACCAACACAGGCGACTGTTCAGCGGCCACCAACACAGGCGACCGTTCAGCGGCCACCAACACAGGCGACCGTTCAGCGGCCACCAATACAGGCTACTGTTCAGCGGCCACTGTCGTGGGGAAGGATAGTGTCGCCATCGTCACAGGTAGAGACGGCAGAGCTCGTGGCGCGCTTGGTTGTTGGATCGTCTTAACTGAGAGAGGTGGTTTTGATGGAGTAACTTGCTCTATCAAGGAGGTTAGGGCTTTTAAGGTAGATGGAGTAAACATTAAGGAGAACACTTTTTATCGTCTCGTTGACGGGAAGCCAGTTGAGGTTGAGTAACAACAACAGTCTGTAAAAAGATAGATATGAACAAGTCTGAAAGACAAAAGGTTTACCAAATGTTTGATGGGCATTGTGCTTATTGCGGAAAGCCTATCAGATATGACGAAATGCAAGTAGACCATGTTGTCGCTAAGAACCGTGGTCTTTATCCTCATTTTGATGCTTCGCAAGGCCGGTTTGTTGTAGAGCAGGGAGCGGATGCCCTTGCCAACTACATGCCGTCATGCCGAGCTTGCAATTTTCGTAAAGGGAGTATGAACTTAGAACAATTCCGCCAGGCGATCGTTGAGCAAGCAAGAGGACTCGTAAGGGGATCTGCTAAGTTTCAGGTGAACATGTCGTTAGCTTATGGCCTTATAGAGGAACATTTTGACAGGCCTGTCCGATTTTATTTTGAAACAATAACCAATAAACGATCATAACTATGAATAGAGAAGAAGCGAAACTAATTTTGCCCTTCGTGACAGCACTTGCTGAGGGTAGACAAATCCAAGCATTAGATGTTAATGAGGGAGACTGGGAGGACATCGACGAAATTACTGTTGATTATTTCCTATCACACCATCTTGATTACCGCATCAAGCCCGAGCCCACTTATCGCCCATTCAAGAATGCAGAAGAGTGTTGGAATGAAATGCAGAAGCATCAACCATTTGGATGGATAAAGAGTAAAGATGATTCAACTATAAATAAATTTATGTTTATTGATAGTTTGGAAAATAATGCAGCAAATATCTGCACAAGTTCCGATTTCAGCTATAATAAATTAACTGAGTGTTATATTTTTGCTGACGGCACGCCGTTTGGCATGGAGGAGGTACTATGATGCAGGATCTATCATTGCGACACCTGTTGCACAGGGTCGACGAGTGCCCAAAGGGGCGTTACATCTACGTGTTCTTTAAGCATAAGGGACACGACACCCTTACCGTTGACATGTATAGATTTCCAACTGCCGACGTGATCGTTGGCGACATCGACTACGACAAGGAGAACGCCATGCCCGTCGCATGGTGCTACGCCACGGACTTGATGAAGGCGCTTGGGTACAACAAATCCTTCGCCCTTCATGCGAAGGATTACACACATTTCTCGTACAAAGGAGAGGAGGTGATATAATGGCTACATACAAAAAGTATAAGTCCGATGGCTACCGAAATGAAGGCTAAGGCTCGCGAGGAGGATCAGAAATTATATCAGGACATCATCGAGGCGTGTAACCTTAACATCGTTGATTTAACACACGATGATGCGGATGAGTGATTAACCTTCCTCTCCATGTGACAGGCGGAGAGGACTAAAACCTTTATAGATTATGGAAGAACAAGCTTTTTATGACGATGGTTTTGTCATGCCATCTTTTCCGTCTGTGTTTACTAAAAAAAAGGTTGGCGCATCGGGAACAGTCGATGAGATAGTGGCGATGGGCGAATTGTGTCACGTTGAATCAAAAGGCTTTTGCGATAGAATCGTTTCAATCGGTTCAGGAACGACGATTTCTTCGTCAGGTTTTCGGGCGTTGATAACATCTTTGGGAGATTTTGATAGTATTGTTTCTTCTGGGCAGTTTGCAAGAATTACTTCTTCGGGGAATTTTGCGGACATCTTTTCGAGTGGTTATTTTTCTACCATTTTCTCGACTGGAAATGACACTAAAATTCGCAGCACAGGCAGACGATCTGTACTCGTTAGCTCTGGCAATAGAGTGAAAGTGTGCGCTTCTGTTGGCTCTTGGATAACTCTGACCGAATGGGATGAGACAGATGATGAATATTGCGATATAATTACGTGTGTTAAGACGGAGCTTGTGGATGGAGTGAAGATTAAGGGTGACACATGGTACACGCTTTTCAGAGGCAAATTCGTTGAGATTGAAGAGAACACGGATCTTACTCCTGAACACTAAAATGTTTTTGAAACATGAAAATAATAAGAGATGGCGTTACTCTTGAGGAAGCCCAGCGCTGGTACAAGAGTGATGATTCGGCATTAAGGAAAAAGGCTATATTGCTTTTTCGTAAATTTGAACTTGAATACCCAGGCTTTCAAGAAGTAAAGGATATTGCAGATGCGGTGAGTGTTCTTAATATTGGCGGTCCTGAGAGTATTCTTGATGGACTTGAAGACCTATGGTTCGTTTCTCATTCGGCTTCTAAAATCTGTGAACTATCTTTAATTAGAAGATCTCTTCATGTTGAGTATGATTTGCCCTCTTTTGAGGATAGGGAAGAAACAGTTATCTATTACCCGATTTTGCATCTTAGAAAACAAGGGTATAGCGCTCTTGCTGAATGGGATCGTGAAGGAGTGATTGGTAAGTTGGTTTTTCGTGGGAAAACCTATTTGGTTTTTGGGGGTTGGTCGCGCTTGGTTGAGTATAATGGATTGAGTAATCTTTTGGATTTAGAGACGGCGAGTCCTTCTTATCTTTTCTCTAAACTTATTGGCTGTGCTACGCCAGAAATCGCTCAGCATTTTAGTAAATACTTTGGAATGACAATTCTTGAAGCTATGGTTGGAGATATTGAAGAATGCTTTTTGTATTCGCGAGAGGACAGCAAATTTGAAGTCATCTAAGAATGCGTTTCTGTGTGGGCCCCATCCGTCTTTTCCGACAAGACGGATGGAACTTTTTTTATTATTGGGGTAGGGTGGGGCACTTTTGCTCTCTCCCGTTTATCTTCCGCTCGGCATAACCATCCATCCACCACTACATCTGAATAGCTTGTAGCCGAGATATAAGGTGTCGAAGGCATCCGTAAAGTCGGTTCGTTGCTGGAGTGGGAGCGTGTCTTCGCTCTCAGGTTTTTTCTCGCCTGATTTATCCTTGTGGAAACCCTTATAAGATATTTGCACCTCACAGAGTTGCATAGCGATGATAAGGTCAGGATTGTTGATTTGGTTGATGCGAATGGCAGGGGAGGAGAGGTGTGCCAAACCATCGTTGATGATCTTATGTTTCACCTCGTGCTTTTCGGGAGCGCCCATGTCAATGGCGGTAACGTTCCACCCTCGTTTTTCCAACTCTTCAATCACGGTCATGTAGAACCGCTCGTTGGTTGACGCATAGGAAGCGCCTTGCTTGGCTGTGGAATCATAGAAATAGGTTACGTCGCGGTTGATGGCTCGCTTGGGTGCGTAATAGTCGGAGAAATCGGCTATCACATCACGTAACTTTCGCTCATTCTTCGCATAAAAGCTCTTGATGACATTCAAACATTCCATCCCGTCACGGGGGTACCCCTGTCCTACCACCAATGTGTTGATGTTGGCGTTGTAGTCGAGGGCTATATACAAAGGGAGGGAGTTGATGCAGTCGGAGTCCATCCGGCAGTCGTTTCGTTCGGCAAGCTCTTTGAAGTCGGGTTGGTAGCTCTCGCTCGTGACTTTCCTTCCACCGATGATGCCCGACACCTTTTGCGTGGAAAATTTGGCAGACGATAAAGGGTCTATTTCATCTGGTATATATCCGTGAACATGATCTATGTCGAGGTTGGAGTAAAAGCCGTCGTTTGACTTCTTAACTTTGACGTTGAGAATTGAAATGGCGAAGGTCATCGGAGGCAAATCTCGTTTCATCTGACGAATATAGTCCTCACCCAAAATGTCCACATTGTCGAGCGACGATGCACGGCGCACGCAGAAAGCCACACGGCGCAGCTCGCGCAAATCGAGGTTGTAATATTTCTGCTTGCGATAAATCATCTGCATCTCGAAATCCTCTTTGGGCGTGATGAGATACTCGTAATCATAAACCAGTTCGGCATCCTCCTGCGGAATGAGCTTATAGTTGACAGCCATCTCCACCATGCCCTTCGTGACGTGTTGGCCATGGTTGGGCATGATGCGGAATTGTCCCTCGTGCTTCATCATCTTCAGAGCCACGGCACGCATAATGGTGCGAGTTTCTTTTGGCACGACGTGGACTAAGTGCCCATTCTTTTTGGCATTATAAAGTAGGTCGTTGTAGCGTATCACCTTATTGGCGTATTCCTCCAACTGCTCCTGCACCCACCGATAGGTCTTGCCTTTGAACGGCCCTGCCTCAATTTGCAAGTCCAGTTTCTCCTCCTCCTTCTCCAACCACGACCCTTTGGCAGTGAGCGAAGCATCCGAGAGGAAGCGCGTACTTTTATACATCGGGTTGTAATCGGAGAAGTTGATGTCGCCCAAGGGGTGCGTCTGGCCCGAAAGAGCCGGCATCAACTCGTCGGTCACTTTCTTATAGGGAAAGAACCTTGCCTCGTCGCCCACCATGGCCGAGAAGGTGTAAGAGTTGGCAGAGGCGGTCTGCGAGAGCGAGATAAGCACCCATCCGGCACCATTGGCCAGCCAAATGTAATTGTCGTAGTTCTTTGGCTTGAAGATACTCTCGCGAGCATGCTTCGGCGGTCGTCCCCAACCGAAGTGAATGCCCTGCGTGAAGCCGAACATACGCTCCATGGCCGCCATCGTACTCGGAATGGTCTTGCCGAAGCCCTGCTGGCGCGACACTGCCACCCATGCGCCGAGCATACCAGGCATGGAGTTGCTTGCCATCCAGACGTAGGGAGCCACCAATCCGTCGGTCTTTCCCACACGGCGGGCAGCAATCACTCGCTCATCCTTGGCTCCCATGTATAGCGACTGCTGCTGGAATTTAGTTAAGTAAATGTTGTGTGCTTGCTGCATGGTCTTGTGTTGTTTTTATCTCTTTTTGCTTGTCAGATGTCCCACATGCCATTTCTGACATGTTCGGCATCTATATGCCGTGTAGCCTTGCGCCTTTAGTTTGGGGTTCTGTTGCAGGTATTCCCACGCTTCATCTTCCGTATCGTAGGCAGCCTTCGCTTTCCACGAATGTTGCTTGCGTGTGTAGTGTTCCGGGTCCGGCTTGAATGGCGGAACCTTGTTAAAGTATTTGTGTCGGTTGTTACTCATGTGTTGTTTTGTGTTGTTGTCGGTTGTGTTGTCAGAAGAGGGTAGGCTGCGCCAGTTCCATTTTGATGCGCTTGCAAGCCTTGTCGTAATACTCCTTGTTGAGCTCGAAGCCGATGAAGTTGCGCTTCTCGCGGATGGCCGCTATGACGGTGGTGCCGCTACCCATACAGTTGTCTAAGATTGTGTCGCCCTCGTTGGAGTAGGTGCGGATGAGGTACTGAATGAGAGCTACGGGCTTTTGGGTAGGGTGGATTTTACCTTTCTGTGCGGCATTGCTATACTCCAAAATGTTTGAAGGATAGTAAATGTCATTTTTTACATCAATATTTCCGAACTTACGATACACGCCATCCCCATTTCCCTCTCTATTATCATACGACTTTTTGCTTCTAAATAAACCTTTAGTCATTTGAGGATTGTAGATGCAATCACCATAACTGAAAACAGATATATTTTCATACTGCTTGAGGGGTCTTTTTTTTGCGTTCAAGAAACCCACTTTCATTTTTTTGTCCCAAATCCAGTCATATTTCCAATTCTTAATATTTGAGATTCTCAGAAATGTGCTAAAAGGCTCATTGCCGAACAGAACAATTGGAGCGTTTCGTTTTGTAATTCTTTTGTATTGCTCCCACAACTTATCAAATGGAATTACGCTATCCCAATCGCAAGCAGTAGTACCATACGGTAAATCGCACACAATGCAATCCACGCTCCCGTCAGGGATTCGTTTCATCCCTTCCAGGCAGTCTTCGTTATATATCTTATTCAGTTCTATCATGCTTTGTTGTTTTGTAAAATTATTAGTTAAACCATTTTACAGTTGTCTCGCCTTTATACCCCTTCTCCCACACGAACCATGCGTATGCCGCTGCGCTACTGCCGTACTTGTCGAAGTCTCCGTTCATAGCGCATTTCAGTCGCGACGAACTTACCCAAACACGAATGGGGGGGGGTAGAACGGAAGAGAGCGCGTCGGGCCTTGCCTTCGAGAAAAGTCAGCTTCAGGAACATCGCCACCTTCTTTCCTTTGGGGATGATGCTCAGAGCCTTCTCCACAAACTGCTGCGCATATTTGTAGGGAGGATTGGTAACGATGTTGCCGTCCCACGCCAAGTTGTCTATTGCGAGGAAGTCTGACACCTCGCCGTACCCTCTATCTACAAGGTCGCGGCTCACCACGTCATACCCTGCTGCCTCCAACACCCGACTCATGTGACCCTCGCCACACGACGGCTCAAGAATCCTGCCCTCAAACCGCTCCAGCTTGCACAGCCATTCCGTCGCTTTCGGCTCTGTGGCATAGTAATCCTCCCGCTGTCTGTCCGCGTCCGTATGGTTGCTTGCGCCCAACGTCTTGAAAACAGCAGCCGAGCCGCCTACCCAGTCCTTTCTTTTTACGTTATTATTCATGTTGCGTAGAGTTTTGTTGCTTGTAATGAAAGTTGCTGCCTTAGAAGAATTTTGCGGGCTGACTTTTGTCGATGAGCTTGCGAGTTTCTTCTGCACAAGCAGCCACGTATTTTTCAACAGCTTCGGTGATGTCTTTGATTTGATCCTCACGCATATTGTTGTATTTATCACAAGTGCCCTCTATTATTCTGTAGAGCGTCTGTTTTTGTAAAACCTCCATGTAGTCCACATATTCCTTGCAAGTCTTGCGCCGTGGTGCTTGCACCCAATGAATGAAGTCCTTCTTCCAGTCCTTCCATGTTTTGATTTTGATTACTATCATAGCGTTTACTTTTTGAATTGTTGTGCTGTTATATTGTCAAATCTATGCCGAACACATTCTCGAGGAAATCCTTCCAGTTGGGCTTTCCAAACAAGGAATTGTTAGCCATTTGCCAATCCTTTTCAGAAGGATAGAAAATGTCTCTTGCAAAATATTCGTAAGCGTTATCGTAGCGTTTTGCGGCCTTTGTGTGAGGATGCTCATCAAGAAAATGTTGAGCAGCCCGAATGTAGCATTTAACCAGACGTGGCCTTTCCTGGAAGACGAGGAGGCGTTGACGGTTCGAGGCCAATGGGCATCCCATGCAACCGAGACGCTTCTGTATATTGATTTGCCCCCCCCACTTTCATAATAGATAGGGGCGAGTTGTATCTTGCGGTCCTCGATATACGCCAATATATCCTCACTCGTCCAATCAAGGATAGGGTAGATGTGTTCTACATGGTTTTCCTCAGTTTTCTTGCCGTACCAATGGCAAGCCGTTGGCTCGTTATATAATTTGTTGCGTTTTGCACTTTCTTCTTTTCTTACGCCAATGATGCTCTTGTCGAGAATTTTGTATTCTTTCAGTTCGCTGCAACAAAAGCGATTGAAGCGATTAGGGATTCCTTTTTTCGCTATGATTTGAAAAAAAGTATTTTTAGGCCGTCGGATCTCTACGCCCATCCGCTTAACGTGGGCTATCGTGCCGGGTGGATCGATGGTGGTGTTTTTGTAGATAGCTCGGTAGCGGATGCCTGCTTCCTTTGCGAGCTGCAAAATAACGTCTGAGTCTTTGCCGCCCGAATAGGCTACCTCTATCTCGCCATCGTAGCCCTTTTGTACGCTTTGGAGCAATCGAATGGAGCGGTCGATTTTGGTTTGTAATTCTTTGGTTATCATGCTTGGCTAATGTTGATATTTATTCTTCATCATCTTCTGTTTTGAAAGGTTCTTCCTCGGTTGAAAAATCCATTTCCTTACCTTGCTTTTTGTCGGGCTCGTTAGTGGCTGCTTCCATATACTCGAAGTAGTCGGGTTCATCTTCTTTCTTCCTTCCCAACAATTCCTCATCCTCAATTTCTTGGAGGTCTTTGGTGGTAAGTCCGTATTTGCGTGCCATGCGTGCCTTCTCCTCATCGGTATAGTTGATGCGGTCGCGCTTCACGATGCTTACGTCCTGCGTGATGGCAATGCGACTCATGTCTGGCATCTCTTCCGTAGCGTCGCGCTCCTCGTCGAAGTCCTTATACACCTTCGCCAAGGCTTCCATGCCCTTCGCTACGGCCCGATCGTTGTTTTGTTGTTTGCCTGTGCGAATGAGAAATTCGGCGGCACTAAGGAACATAGCTTTGTGGCGTGGGCTCTCATCGGTTTGGAAGAACCGAATGAGGTGGTTGCATACCAGCACATCGTTGTTGATTTCGGTCACGGTGCGTGGGCAGATGTTCCCCTCATCGTCGATCGTTATATTTAAGGCCAACACATAAGCCTGCGATTTACGGTTGCCCTGGGCAGCTTGGTTAAAGTACAATTCATAGTCGCGCCTTGCGATATTTCGGCACACGGTACGTGGGTCGATGTCGTTGTTTTGCACCCACCGCTGGTAAAACTCGGAGCACACCTGCATGCGGTAGCGTTGTTCCAACTTTGGAAACGCTGCCTCCATACTTGTGCCATAGCTTAACCATTTGTCGATGCGGGTAAGCGTATTTTCTGTAAGTCCTGACATGTCATCGTATATTTGTTATTTCTCTTGGTAAAGTTACTTTGTTTTTCCTCCCCCGTATGGACAACCCCGCTCGCGCCCCTCCTTGTTTATGTCCGTGTCCCCCTGTTTATTCTTCCTATATTTGCGCTATAAATAACAGGATAACAACAACACAAAATACTAACAACATGCAGAATCCTTTTTATCTTTCGCGAGTAATCGCCGCTGTGCTCGGTTTGCTTTGGTGCCATATCGAGCCTTCTATCAATTTTATTACGGTTTGTTTTTTCGCCCTCATCATCGACTGCTACACGGCTTGGCGATGCAACCGCCGTATTTACGCCCGATACCGTGAGGCCATCAAGCGCAACCCCAAGTGCAAGATGGACGGCAAGTTGCGCTCCAAGAAGATGGCGAAGATGGTGTGGACGTTCTCGGTGCTCATCATGTGCATCTGCCTCGCCTCGTATCTCGACCGCAACATTCTCGGCTATATGAACACTCACCTCGCCAACCAGCTGACCGCCATGTACTGTCTCGTGCAGTTCGTCAGCATACTCGAAAACGAGAGCACATGCAATGGGGCGGCGTGGGCCCGCGTGCTGCAAAAGATTGTGGCCGATAAGACCGAGCGACACTTCAACGTGAAGCTGAAAGAGCTGATGAGGGACGAGGAGGAAGCGGAGACTGCGGAAACATCGGATGCTACGAAGGAATAAGCACTTGTCTTCGTATCATTAGCGTAATTCGTAGTTCTTAAAGAAATAGCAATATTATGACAATAAGTAATATTCTCGAACATTGGGCGAGCATCTACCGCCCTTTGTCGCATCATCCGGAGAGCGGACGCTTGGAAGACCAGAGTTTCTTTCGCATCCGCTATATCGACCTTGAGAACATCTTCTCGCGCAACGCAAATATCATCCATTCGCCCTGTATGCTTCAAAGCGTGATGACCACCGGCGAGCTTGTTGACGCACGCAAGGCGGTGGTATCGCACCAGGTGTGGTTCCTCGCCAAGGTGAAGGACACGCCCCAGACGCTTGGCCGTTACGATGGGGCGAAGATGGAGCGAACGGCCAACGACCTTACCGACTATTGCAAAGACCTTATTGCTTGGCTTATCGAGGTGAAGCGCACAGGCCGTTGTCCCGTTACAAAGCGGTCGTTTGCCGATGATGCCGTGGTGATGGCGGAGCTGCAGAGCATCGACACCAGTTCTATCTCCTTCGGGTTGATAGGCGAACTCTATAATGGTCAATGGCTCGTGGTGGGCTTGGACTGGAAGAGCCTGCAACCGCTCTACAACTTCGCGTGTGGCAGCAACGGCAAGTATATCGTGCCGAAAGAACCCTAACCTTTTAATAATATATGCGATATGGGTAAACCAATCAAAAACCCGATGTTCCCCTTCAATAGGGTAGCGGCTCGCTTCTTCCAGCAGACCATCAATCAGCTTGAGGTGAACACCATGACGCAGTGTATCTATCCCAAGGAGGTGTATAACGGATATGCTGTCGTCAACCAGAAGCGCAAGGAAATGGGTCAGTGGTACTCAACTGGCGAGGGTGCAAAATCGTTTGCCGGAAGAATCATCGAAGCCGGAGAAGGAGGCAAGGTGACGATGGCTTTCTATTTCAACGACTATCTGCGCTTTGTGGATATGGGCGTAGGTCAAGGAACAACATACGAGGACGTAGAGTCGGGCAAGAAGGCTCGTTTCCAGACGCGATACGTCAGCAAGTGGGATCGCAAGTCGGGCAAGTCGCAACGTCCTGCCATCATGATGGAGCTTCGCCACCTTCAGCAGCGCATAGCCAACTATCTGGTGGATTTCTACGGCTATGAGGGTGAGGTGAAACTGATAAACACTTTTGAGGAAGCAAGTCCGATAAAGATTTTATAACGACAACACAAACACACTAAATATGGCTACAGCAAAGAAAACTCAAATCGTCATTACTGCCAATGCCGCCGTCGCCAAAAAGGTGATGGAGGAGCTTCAGCAGCGCATTGACGGTATAAAACAAAAGATGGCTGCGCTCGACGTGACAACCAAGCAGGGCCAGCGCGAGTTTAAGAAGCTGGAGAAAGAAATGGTTTCTTACAACTCGGCTGTAACGCAGAATATTACGAACGAGGAACGGGTAAAACATGCCATTGATAATCTCTCTAAGACTTCACTCAAAGATTTGCGCCGTGCGCTTGTCGCAGCAAAAAGCGAACTCGGAAAAACGTTTGCTGATGATCCGGGTTTGAAGAAAAAACAGCAGGATGTTAAGACCCTGCAAAATCAAATAGACAAGCTCACTGGTTCGGTACACAAGCAGGGCGGCGCATGGAGCACCGCCATGAAGAACCTCACGGCATACGTCGGATTGTTTGCAGCGTTCAATAAGGCAAAAGAACTTGTGACGGGTGCCATTAAGAAAAACTTTGAGTATTCGGGCTCGTTGACCGACATCCGTAAAGTCAGCGGTCTGACGATGGAACAGGTAAAACAACTCTCGACTGAGTTGGCTAAAATTGACACCAGAACATCCGTGGATGGCCTGGCACAGCTCACGTTCCAGGGCGCGAAGTTAGGCATGGGCAAGTATGGTGTTGAAGGTATGGCCCAGTTTGTAAGAGCCGCGGATCAAATCAATGTAGCCATTGGTGAGGAGATGGGCGAGGAAGCTCTTCCGGCACTCTCTAAGATGGTGGAGGTGATGGGACTTATCCCGAAGATGGGTATCGAAAAAGCGATGCTTGCTACGGGTTCGGCAATGTTCAAGTTGTCTTCCACGAGCACATCTACCTCTAACGATATTGTGGAATTTTCAAAGCGACTGACTGGTGTTGCCCGTACCGCGGGTATCACTACCGACCAGTTATTGGCTCTCGGTTCTGCAAGTTCTTCCATGATGCTTATGCCCGAGGTGGCTTCTACGGCTTTTGGTAAATTTATTGTGGCATTGCAGAAGAATCATAACCTTATTGCCAAGGAACTCGGCATTCCCGACGAGACAATCAAGAATCTTTATGCGACGGGGCACGCCATGGACGCAATGGTTCTTGTATTCGAGAAAATGAAACAGAAGGGCAATATGAATGCCCTGGGCGAAATTTTCAAACCTCTTGGTTCTGAAGGTCAGCGTCTTGTTACGGCTATGGTGACGATGGCTAAGAACGTGGATATATTGAAAGATCATCTCTACGAGTCGGAAGAGGCATTCCGTGAAGCCACTGCCGTTGGTAAGGAATACTCAATGCAGCAACAGTCGGCCATCGGTATTCTCGAAAGAGCCAACAACCTTTGGGAGAAAGCGTTTGTAAATCCCGACGGCGTGGACGCTGTAAGGTCTTTCGCGCAAGCCTGGTATGATGTGTCAGAGATGATGACACAAAGCCCAATATTCAAAGGTTCGTTAAAGTTTGCATTCGATGCGCTTATTGTTTCTGCAAAAGCTTTTGTAGCTCTTCTTCCGGTATTGATAAGTTATTTGGCTTCGCAGGGATTGTGGTCGGCTCTTGTTTTTTTGAACAACATGCGCAAGGCTATTTGGGCGGCTGTAACAGCCCAGACAGCTTTCAATACTGCCTGTAAGGTTAATCCTTATGTAGCTTTGGCGAGTGTTATTCTGACAGTTGTCGGCGTAGTGTATTCTTACGTAAATCAAGCAAACGAGGCAGCAAAAGCAGCCAAAGAGGCCAAACGTCAAGCGAATGCGTGGAAAGACACGCTCGGTCAAGCAGCCGTGGAGACAGCAAACCTTAACAAGAAGCTCGAAAACTATAAGCGGATGATGAATGAGACGAACCTTTCGCAAAAGGAACGTCAAGGTCTCATATCTCGATTCAATAAGGATTTCCGCTCGTATATCTCAAACCTCGGCATTGAAATTAAGAGCGTAAAGGATTTGCGCGACCATTATTCTGAGCTTGCGCAAGAGGCCCAGAGGGCTACTTATTATCGTATGATGGAGAAAGCGAAACAACAAGCTCTGCCGAAACTCGATGTGGATAGAGATTCGGCTGCAAACGCCATGTTGGCTCAGATTCAAAAATTGGGTATTGACAAGCTTGGGGTTTCGTTCAATGATATAGACCGATGGGTAAGTAAGGGTGCGAACGGCAACGCTGTCTTTTGGCGTTTGGTTAAAATGATGCCTAAGAACAAGTCGGGCTTGATAGACGGCTTTAATTGGAAACTTGACAAGAAGGGCTTTGTGTATCGCACAAACTATGACGGTAGCAAGATTGGTCCGTCGTCCAATGATAGTCTGATACAATTCAAATTTAGAGACCTATTGTCTGCAGTTCGCTGGTACGTTAATTCTACGGGTAGAAGAAGGAAGAAAGAAAAGGATATTGAAGACAATTACCATAAGTGGTTTCCCGAAGGCTACACCCCGTACCCCGAAGAAACTCCCGGTACTCTTGAGAACAATGCCCCCGACAATGACGCTATCGCACAGGAAAAGCGAGATAGGCGCGACCAAGAACGTGCTTGGCGTGAGAAACTGAAGCAGAAGCAAGATCAAGCGAAGGCTATCATGGATGACGTGGACAATTACTATGACCGTCAGATTAACGCAGAAATCGCTCAGGCCATATCTCTTAATATGGATAAGACTGAGCAGGAGCAGTTCGTCCTTCCTCTGAGACAAAACAAAGAAATAGCCCGTTCTCAGGTACGCCTTGCTGTGGCTGGCAAGGAAAACAAGTGGGAAGACGCAAAGAAGATGATGACTGCTGATATGGTGGAACAAGCGGACGAGACGGGTGTAAACCTTTCAAAAGATTTGCTGGACGGCATATTGAACAACAATATCGACAATCTACGCAAACTCATGGAACAGTTTGGTAAGAATCTTGGTCTGCACATGGATTCCATCACGGCAGAAATTTTTGCAAAATCCACTCGTAGCGAGCAGGAACTTCTGAAGATGCAGTTCAAGCAGATGGAGGCACGCCGCAAGATTGCTATGGAACACGACTATACGGGTATTGTTCAGCAGAACTCGTATGACAACTTCAATGAAATGGGTTATGCCGCGCCTACAAAGGAGGAGACCACCGTCACGAAAAAGATGGTTGACGGTAAGGAGGTTCTTGATAATTCGGCTTTCGAGAAGCGCAAGAGGGTTATCAAGGAGATGTTTGAAGCAGCTCGCCGAAATATTGTCCAACTCTATACGATTGATGTTACTACTACGAAGGGTAGGGGAATGTTGATGAAGATGCTCTTTGGCGATGATCCCGACGGCATGGCTGCTCGTATCAAGGAGTCGTTGGGTGAGAGCGAAGATAGTTGGAAGGCTTTTTATCAGAACCTTATCCAGTATTCGGACGATTATGCAGAAGCCGAGAAAAAGAAGTATGACTCTGCAAAGAAAATAGTTGATTTTTGGTGGTCATCCAACAAGCGCAATCTTGCCCAGCAAGCAAAATTGCGCAAAATACAGAACGAGAGCAACCTTTTCGGCAAGCGCACAAATCTTCTCTCTAATCTCGGTCTTGCGGACCTCACTGCCGACCCTGAGATAGAACTAATGAAGGCCCGTATGCAAGCTGCTGAAGACTATTACGCCTTTGTAGAACGTAACACGAAGAACAAGCAACTTATCGACGAAGCCGAGCGTGCCCGTCAGGAAGCCGAACTTGCCTATGCCAATCAGATGGCAACAGCTATGAAATCGCGCCTCTCGCAGATGAAGGAACTTGTGCAACCCATTGAGGATTTTGGTGCAGCCGTAGGCCAGGCTCTTGCCGAAATGCGCTATGATGCCGAAAGTGCAAATGACGCTATAAAGTCTGCCCTCAAGTCTATGCTTGAATCTTGGGCAAAGATGGCTCTAAACGATGTGAACACACAAATGTGGAAAGCCATCAACGATGCTGGAGCCAAACAAGGTAAGGCGAACGCGCAACCTGATATAGACGCGGCTCGTGCCAATGCCAACGCTAATGTCATTATGCCTGATTTCACTAACATTGGCACGGAGCAGAATCCTGTGTGGGTGCGCATTGTTGACAATCATTACGAGAATGCCAATGGCGACCGCGTAGGTGCTCCCCGTGCTTGGCGTAAGCGCAATGGCTATTCTGTCGAGGACGATCGCGACGGATTCGCCCAATATGTAGGACAGGTAGGTGGTGAAGTTGCAGGTGTAGTGACGAGTGGTGGATCTTTGTCTGATGTTGCAGCTAACGGAATAGGAACTGTCCTTAACGCCCCTATTAGGGGTAAGGGAAAGAGCTCCAAAGACAAGGATAAGCAGATCGAGGAAGAAAAGAAGCACCAAAAAGCTCTTACCAAGGAGGTCAAGAGAGGTCTTTCCGACCGAGAGAAGGCTACCGACAGGGGAGTTAAGAATATCACAGCGTCAACCGAGCAAGGCAATAAAGAGCAAAGCAAGAATACCGAGGTGGCGCAACAAACTATTGTGAATGCTACTGACGCAGCCCTTAGCGCAACTCTTACTGCCAAGCAGCAGAACAATGACGAAACTCTAAAGTCGGATGCGGCTCGTACAGAAGGCGAGGTTACTTTCTCTATTGCTGGCGCAATGGCAAAGTGTTTTGAGTTTCTTGGCCCCATTGCCGGTCCTATTGCAGCTGCCGTAGTGATGTCAACTCTTATGGGATTGCTTCAGTGGGCATTAAGTTCGGCTCTTGGTGGAGGAAAGAAGAAAAATTCGTCCAAAGGTCCTAATACTAAGGTTGTTTCTGGTATGCTCACCTACGACTCCGGTAACGTGCAAGACCTCCGCCCGTTTGTCGGTAACGATGGTAGCCTCTATTGGGCAGCCGATGATGACAAGCCCCATCAGGGCGTATCGCTTCTTACGCAGCCTACCGCCACCACCATCAACGGTCAACCGTCCTTAGTAGCCGAGAATGGCCCCGAGTTGGTAATTGGTCGTGAGACCACACAAGCAATGATGATGAATAATCCGCAACTGCTGAAGGCTCTCGTCAATTACGACCGCAACTATTCGGGCCGCCGTGCTTACGACGCTGGTAATGTGGCCGAATCGTCCTCTACAATCGCATCAGGCACGCCCACGCCTAACGATGTGGGCGTTTCCCAAGCCGATACAAACCTCGCGCTCCTGCAAGCCATCGGCACGCTCATGCAACGCCTGAATGAGCCCATTGAGGCGCGTATCGACATGTATGGCCGTGGAAATCTCTATGACAGCATGACGAAGGCCAACCAATTTATGAAGCGCAAATAGCGTTTTTTGTCATGCTACCACCACGTGGTGTATGGCAAATCATATATCGGGCCGTCTCGCCGTAAGGTGTGGCGGCCTTCTCTGTTTCTTGGAGCGTGCTTATTCCCGTCTGCTTGCCCAAGAATAAACTCTCGTCCCCAAAAGTCCAAAACTGCAAACTCGCATAACTCCTTAAAAATCACGGACATTACGTAAAATCTACTGGTTAAAAGTCCAAAAATCTACTAAATCACGCTACTACTATATATAAATTTCGCCAATTCTTTTTCTCTACCTATTTCAAAAATCCCTAACCCTAATGAAGAAGTTAGTAGCATTAACGCCTATGGCGTAAATAGCTGACGCTAAGATGCTTACAAGAGAAAATAGAGGCAAAGGAAGCGCGAAATGGCGTGAAAAACACCTATTCTACTATATTCTTCTATATTTTTTTATTCTTTTCTCACGTAATATTATTAAAAAATATCCCCATTTTTAGACTTTTGATAGATAAGATGCGGAAAATCAGAAAGTTAAATGGCTTTTTGAAAAATTCAAAGGGAGGTCAGGAGGTGGATTCCCTATGGACTTTGATAGGAGTTTTGGATTTTATGGACTTTTCGATTTTCGATGATTTTTGGATTTATGGACTTTTCGAGCCCTCTTTGAACATTTCGTAGGCCAAAAGTTCAAAAAAGGATTTATACCATCAAAACGAATCTGAAAATGATAACAAACCTTAAAAAGTAAGTTTCAAATTTGAAAAATGCAATTAAAACTTGCGTAAACCGATATTAAATATTAAATTTGCAACAATCAATCGTAAGTAAGATATATGTTTGAGGAGATTTGCTCAGTATATGAAAAGGCTACCGACGCTTATGGTCGTTTTGTAGATCGTGCGACGGGCGAGTGCATCCAGCAGATGACCATTCGTGATTTCTGCTTGACGGACCGATGGAAGCCTTATGTGCAGCGCCTTCGCGCCATGCGCCAGGAGTTTGGCAGCAAGGCGAAGCAGATGCCCGAATATATCGAGACCAAGAAGATGTTGCCGGGAGCCACCCTTAGTGGCCTGTTCTCCTTATATGAGGATGATAGCCTTACGCACCCAGGGCAACGTGTGATGGTGAGCCGCCGTGAGAGCCACCTGAAGCAGCATACGGGTTGGCTGGCCATCGACATCGACTTGGCCGACAACGCCCACCTGAGCAATTTTGAAAACATACGCATGGTGTGCAAATTCCGTCCTGAGATAGGCTTGCTTATGCGCTCGTGCTCGGGCAGCGGATATTTTGGTTTGATTCGGCTGGCCTATCCCGACCGCCATAAGGACCAATTCAGGGCGCTGCTCTTAGAGTACCGCTCATTAGGCATAAGCCTTGATAAAGCCTGCTCTAACATCGGGCGTGTGCGTTTCGCATCTTGGGATGATCCAGAGCATATCTATATCAACGAGAAAGTGGTGCCCTACAAAGGTGTTGCCGATATGGTGGTGATGCCATTGCCTAAATCGGTTGTCGAAAATCAGGAATGTTTCAAAAATCGCCCTTCTGTTCGGCAGCCGGGAAAGATTGGTTATTGGCGTGATGACACGCCCATCATCGTGCTGCGCAAGGCACGAGTGCTTGTGCGCAAGATCGAGGCCAAGGGCGTGAATGTTTGTGGTGGCCATGGAAAATATGATATTTGGCTAAAATGCGGAATGTCGTTACATAGTATTGACCCTCATGAAGGTTACGACATGTGGAAACGTGTGTCACGTTTTCGTCCGTCCGATGTTAACCACGGACATAGAGAATCGGATTTTGTAAAGCCTTGGCGTTCGTTCGCCGCTTACAACCAAGTAACGCCTAACACTTTTTTCGCTTATTGCAAAGAAGCTGGTGTGACACTCACCAAGGATGAAATGTTGGAAATTTATAGTTAATCGGTTCTTATGCCGAATGTTCAAAAATCATTGTTTATGAAACTGATAACCATTACAGGCCCGAGTGGAGCGGGAAAGGACACCTTGGCTCGGATGTTGTCGCGGGTTACCAATACTCCTGTGTTGTGCTCCTTTACCACGCGCCCCATTCGCGAGGGAGAGAAAAATGGCAGAGAGCATTATTTTGTGCCATCTTGTGATGTGCCCAAAAAGAATATGTTGGCATATAGGCAATATGGTGGTTACGAGTATTGGCTAACCCTCGACCAGCTTCGAGCTGTTGCAAAGTATGCGTCCCGTGCCATTTATGTGGTCGATGCGGAATCGTTGGTGGAAATGACCGCGCGTTTCCCTAACCTCGACATCTTCAGCATTTACATTTCAGCATCTAAGGAAACGCGCCTTGCGCGTGGGGTGTCGGAGGAGCGCATCAAGCGTGACGAAGCGGTTGCCGACATCAAGTTTCCTTACGATTATGTGTATGAGAACAACGACGACAGCTCTGATGCTTTCATGGATTTGGTGGATATTGTGAGAAATCTTTAAGCAAGAAATATGTTTTATCTGTTAAACAATAAATTAAGGACTACAAGTTATGAGATTGACAAAACCGTGTGTCACTTGGTGGCCGCAGAGGAACGCCATCGAGCATATTGCCAAGGTAGGCCGTATATGCTACAAAAGTGAGGGGAAGAAACCGCCGAAGGATGCCGATGAGAATGAGCGTGCAGCCTTTATTCGTGCTCGTGATGATGAAAGGTGCAAGGCGTTCTTGATATCGGGTCATCGCTCGATGTTCCGTCACGGAACGGCCTATTTCTATGTGAGGAACGATCGCTCACTCCCCAGTTTCTTATGGTCGTTTTTTACGGCTTCTCCATTCATCGACTATGTTTCCAAAGGGCATAAGGTGTGGATCTCCACCAATATGCAATACCTTTTTGAGCACAAGGCTCTCACAGAGACGCTTGAACCCTATGGCGTAAGTGAGGGCGAGTTTATTGAGTTGGCCTTGAAGCAGGATTTTTTTGAGCCTTTGCGTTTGCTGCGCATGACCTTTGTGGTGAAAACCCAGATCAGCACATCGCGTGAGCTCAATCGCACGTCGCCCAACAGCATCGCCGAGCAGAGCACACGCTATTGCAACTTTCAGAAGGCCGGAGGCGTACAGATAGCGCAGCCCTGTTGGTATGAGGATGGCTCTTGGTGGCAGCGTTTCCTGTTTCGGCTTCCCTGTCAGGTGGCCGACTGGTCATATCGCTTGTTGCTCCGCTCGGGTCTGAAACCCCAGGACGCTCGGGGCGTGCTACCGCTCGACACCTATACCATGGTTGCTTATACCTACAGCATCGAGGAATGGAAGGCCATCATCGACTTGCGTTATCGTGGCACCACGGGCACGCCCCATCCCAATGCCAAACTGGTGGTGGGAGAGATACGCGCCTGCATCAACCGGCGTTTGAAAGAAATTCATACGAATCTTACTATATAACAATTATGGAAAATCTCACTTTGAACGAATATCAGGAAAAGGCAATGATAACATGTCTGCCTGAGAGTAGAAACTTGCTTTACATGCTCACCAACCTCACCGGTGAGGTGGGCGAGCTGAACAGCAAGGTGGCCAAGGATGTGCGCAAGGGCAAGTTACACATTTCCACCACCGAGCGCACCACCGATGGGAAGATCCTCCATGTGCATTCGTGGAACAACAGCGACGAGGAGCGCCGTTTGGTCTTGTCGGAAATGGGCGATATATTGTGGATGTTGTCCGGACTTGCCGAGGTGATGGGCGTAACCCTTCAAGACCTTGCTGAGGAGAACCTTGCTAAGTTGGCCTCCCGGAAGCAACGCCACGTCATCGATGGCAATGGCGACGAAAGATAGACTTAATGACCCTTATGATAAATAGGCGAGAATATGGCAAAACAAAAATCTTATACTGAGCGGGTGGCCGACCTCATGCGCCGCCCCACGGTCTATGTGTTCAACTTCAAGGATGTGCCCATGGAAAAATATGACCAGGCGCTAAAGGTTCTTTTCAACGACCCCGATTTTTCGGAGGCCGTAGAGAAGCGCAACCGCTTGGTGAAATCGTCCGACCGCTTGCGTCGTGGCTCCAGCGAGATTGTCAATATGGTGCGTACCATTCAGCAGCACGACCGTCGCTTGGCCGACACGCTCTATGCCGCATTTGTGCAGGCCAATCTCCATTCGGATGAGGAGTTGCAGTTTATGTCGTTCTCAACGCTATTGAAATACTACGTCGATTATTCCCGTCCCAACATCAAGCAGACGGTTGCTCGCTTGGTCGCCAATCTTGACAAACTTACTTTTTTGTCGGATATGCTCGAAAGTCTTGTTACCGACATCAAGGCCGACATGCGCGAGGTGTTCGACGGCAAGCAGGAGTTTTCACAGTTTGATGCGGTGTCGCAGGTGCTTACGCAGCTACGTGGATTTTTCTCTAATGTGAGGTCGAAGGAAGCAAACTCTCCCGATGCTGACCTCTACATGGAATATGCCGACTCGATCAACGATTATCTTTGTAAGCGTTTGAAAACTTATTCTGAGAAATACCACAAGCTGCATCCGGCACCCAAAGGCTATACGGCACAGGAACTGATAGATGGCCTCTATCAGTTTTTTGGAAAGAGCCTCACGTTTGACGAGTCGTGCCTGAAGCGCACAGATATGGGTGGATGGTATATTAACATCCTGTCGGTATTGCCCCAGCTCGACAAAGATATGGTGGCGAAGATCGACAAGCAGGTAAAACGTGACAATCGGAACGATACGACCGATGCCCTGATGAAGTATTGTTTCGATGCGACCGATGTTATCATGGCCCAATACGTACCACAAAAATAAGAATTTGCCGTTATGCCCAACATTTATCTTCGTCTGCCTTATAGCCGTTGCCAGTTTTTCAGGCATCGTGATCCTAAGCATGTGTTGGAAAAGCATGAGCCATTGGTGTTCAACGTGTATATGCCTGAGCACGTGGCTATGTTGTGCTCGCTTACCAACGCTCAGTCGCTCACCCATTGCGTCAACTCGCAATGTTTCTCCCACCAACAATGGCGCAACATGCTCTCTGGACGCAGCCCATTGGGCGGCAACGTCATCATCCGTCGTGACAGCAACGAATACCTTACCTTTGCGGAGGTGCAGCAGTTGAGCGGAAAGGTGGAATACAACAAGAGCGAGAATGAAGACTACCTTTGCATCAAATTGCCCAACGAGGTCGAGGTGGTGGATGTGGTTCGCCCGGTAACGTCCTCTTGGAACCTCGACACCCATGGCATACGAAAGATGGTGGTTCTTCTTAACAACGCCTTCAAGCGGAGCTTGGTCGAATGGGCTTTGTCTACGTTCGACTTTTGCACCTCGAAAGGCAGGGTGGTCTGCCGTTGCCAAACGGCTATGCTTGAGCGTTATCTCATGCGCTATGGCATAGAGCCCACCTGGCAGGAGAAGGACAATCTGCGACGCGTCATTGACCGATGGCTTCGCACCGATCACAGCTTTTTCAAGGCGTATTCGTGTGTTGACATGCAATATGTGGATGATGACGAAGCTCAATACACTATCGAAGAAGTGCAATGGATATAAAAATTGTTGTTACCGATTGTTAATATGGTTTGTAAAATATGTTAAATTATAGCTATTATTTTTCTTTGGTATGAATAAACCTGATTTATGTAGAGAAGAATTTTTGGATGGTATAACCGATGTGGTTGTTTCCGATTTGAAAGGTCTGAACATTTCGGTGCCCTGGCAGGTTCCGCAGGTGTTGGAGTTGACGAATGTCACGATCCCCTCTGACCCTACCTTGCATATTGCCACCAGCGGAGACCATTTTGTGGTGGCTGACAGCATTACAGCCAAGAGCTCGGTTGAAATGCCTGGGAGCTTAGCTGTTTACACCTTTGATATAAGTGCCAATATTATTGGAGGATATGATAATGTGAGAGAAATTTGTAAGAATATGCGCCTAAAAGACCATGTGGTTCTCCTTCGCAAGGCCGATGGCACTTATGTTTTGTGCTACACGCTCCCCAGCACTTTTCACATTTCGTCTACAGCAACGATGGAACGTGACCGTTCAAGTCGTACCATTACTATCAAGACGAAGAGCTTGTCTGATTTCATAACCATTCAGACCTCATAAAACTTCTTCTATTATTTTACGAATGTTTTTTGCAGAGCGCCGCTGTCCGTGAGGATGGTGGCGTTTTTTTGTCCGTTTGTGTGCGCGTGGTATGTCTACCTTTGCTTACAGTAAATGCAACAGGTAAACTGATTGTATTCAGGATAACAACACAAACACATTTTTACTAATGAAAGGCTTATTTGAAATACTTACCGAGAAAAAGTGGATGATCAGTCCCGACTTCGTGCATGGTATTCGCAAGTCGTTTGAGCACAATCTAAACACTCATGCGGTTTTCAGCAAGCCGGAGAAGAACTGCGGATATGTCACCGCCATGTCTGCCGATGGTTCAATCTATTACCCCGAGGAATTTCAGATTTCGGAGGATGGCATGCAGGTCAAGCCTAATTGGGCTTTGGACTTCGAGAAGGAACAGACTTTTCCTTTTGTGTCTGTCCTCACCGTCGATGGCCCCATTACTCGCAATGGTGGAGGATGCTCTTATGGTTCCATTGACCACCGCGACATGATGATGCGAGCAGCCAATCATCCTCTTTGTCGTGGTCACGTATTCATCATCAACACTCCTGGTGGCTCGTCATGGGCCAAGAACGATTACGAGCAGGCCATTCAGTACGCTCATTCCTTGGGACAGCCGGTTATCGCTTTTGTTGATGGCCTGTGTGCTTCTGCCGGAATGTACCTTGCTTCTCTTTGCGACGAGCGTTACTACATGCATCCCAAGAACGAGATAGGCTGCATAGGCGTTATGGCCGCTTTTTATACCGAGGCCAATGGAAGCACCAACAAATTTACCAACGAAACTTATCACGAGCTCTATGATCCTGAGTCGTTCGACAAGAACCGCGCTTACCGTGATATTGCCAACGATGCAAATGATGAGGAGCTTATCAAGGTTCTTGCTGAACTGGGCGTTGAGTTTCGTACCGACGTAAAGAAGGCTTGCCCCAATGCTACCGACGAGCATCTGCATGGAAAGCTTTTCTACGCCGAGGATGTAACAGGCATTCTCGTGGATGGCCAGTCAACCTTCATGGAGGTGGTGCAGCGTGCCTTTGCCTTGTATGATGGACGTGAGCAGCCCATCAAGCGTGAGGAGGTCGTTGAGCCCGATCCCAATCCCGATGAGGACCCTCAGAACGAGCCAGAAGCTACAAACACAAACACAAATATAAATATGGAGAATTATCCTCTTATTTGCTCTGCTTGCGGATTGCAGGCTGGCGAGATTGCCGTTACGGAAGAGGGCGCGTATATGAACGCCTCGCTTCTCGACTCTCTCGAAGCCCACATGAAGGGAGCTGAGCAGAAGGTGACTGATGCCGAGCAGAAAGTCACCACGGCAGAGACTACCCTTGCTGAATTGCAGGGTAAGTTTGACGATGTTTCTGCCCAATTAACCGCAGCCAACGAAGCCAAGAAAGTCGCGGAGAACGCACTCGCACAAGCCAAGGAGGCTCACTGTAAAGAACTGAGTGACCTTAACGCACAGCACACCGAGGCTCTTGCCAAGAAGGACGACGAAATGAAAGCTCTCGCCGAGGCAAAGGACAAGGAGATTGCCGACCTCACAGCCGCTAAGACTGAGACCGAGGCTAATCTGCAGGGCGCAAAGGACGCACTCGCCACAGCCGAGCAGACCATTGCCGACAAGCAGGCTCAGATTGCTGCCCTCACCAATGAGGCTGGCGAAGAACTGAACAGCGGCGAGGCTCCTGAGAACAATGGCGAGGGAGTGAAGGTGCAGACATTGCGCTCGTTCGATCCAAGCAAGTACAAGACTAACGCCGAGCGCAAGGCAGCCTTCGAGCGTTTCAAGCGTGGAGAGGAGTAACCCCCTTCCCTCAACCAACACAAACAACACAAAGATTTAACAACAACACAAACACACAAACGATTATGGCAACACTTCCAAAAGATTTTATCGGCAAGGATGCGCTTCAGCATGTAGCCGAGCAGGTGAGCAAGGAAATCCTCATGGGTCCTGGCTATACTGATGCAGAAGAGATGGACCGCCTTGGTATTGACATCGTATCTGGTGTTCAGTACAAGCGCACTTTCCACATCCTTCTTCGCAAGGGTGGCACCACCCGTCGTAAGGACGTTCACACAAAGGTAAACAGCGAGGCAGGATTCCTCAAGGAGCGCACACTTACCGTGAAGCTCTCGTGGGATCACTTCACCGACAACATCGACAAGTACTGTGAGACAGTATTCGGCACCGATGCCCAGGGTCAGTACCCTCTCTCAGCAGCGGCAACAGAGGCTGTCCTTCGCAACTATGCCGACAACCTTACTGCTAACTTGTGGAATGGTGACATCGACCTCGACAAGGGTGGTGAGAACGTACCTGCCCACGATCAGGCCATGGCTCTCTACGATGGCTTCCACACTTGCATCAAGCACGACATCGAGGACGGCCTAATCTCAGAGGCTAACGGAAACCTCGTTTCTTGCGAGGCCATCTCAGCGCCTGCCGACAACAACGACTCAGCTCCTTATGACAATTTCTTGGCATGGCACATGAAGTGGGACGCTCGTCTGCGTAAGGCCAACACTCGTGTCTACATGAGTGAGCTCACAGCACAGAACATCGCAGCCGGTTATGCCAACAAGTTCCATGGCAACTTCAAGGTTGACTATGAAGTGGGCGGCAACTTCAAACTCCCAGGACTGTCTCGCGTTACTCTTTGTCCTGTTGCCGACTTCGGTGAGGGCGACCGCATGTACGCTACTATCGACAAGAACTTTGTTTACGGTGTTGACACCGAGAGCAACCAGACTTATGTCGGTGTGAAGGTTGGTACCGATGACGACATGCGCGACATCCAGTTCCAGATTCAGTCAATCCAGGGTGCTGGTATTAAGAACCCATTCAAGTATGCCTTCTGTATGTCAGACGGAAGCCTCGCTTCTGCCGAGCTCGTAGCTGGTGATTACACCAACTCTAACCTCGTTGTTACTCTCGCAAAGGCCAACGCTCAGGACGCTGGCAACATCGACGGAACAGTGAAGGTGAATGGTGCTCCCTACAAGGATCCAATCGAGACTTCTGTAAATCAGATTATCTCGCTTGAGGCAACTGACGGCACAAACTACAAGTTTGTAAACTGGAATACCGGTTCTACCGAGAAGAAGATCCAGCTTACTGCTACTGGCATGAGCATGGGCCTGACCGCCTTCTTTAAGAAGGCTTAACCTCGCACTCAGGTTTCTTAATGCTCTATAAATCCCCGGCGGCTACCGTCTGACCTGACGGAATGCGGTGGCCGCCCAACTTTTTAGACAACACAACATTAACAACGCAAAAAAATATAAGAATATGGCAGTAACAGCAACATGTCCTGAACTCAAGGACATCCTCGCAGCTAATGAATGCCTGGAGAATTTTGGTGGACTTGGCGTGAATGTTTATGTCTTTTTGAAAGGCGATCTTAAGTCTCCCTTGAAGGCAGAAAAGAACGTTTTCCCCACGCTGTCTACCGAGTCATTCAACACGGGCAAGGGCCTCTATAAGTTCGAGTGTAAGGAAAGTAGTCAGGGACATACCTTCGAGTCGCTTGGCCGCCGAAACGGCTTCAAGCAGACGCTCGACTTTGTGCTCGAAAGTGTAAACGCCGAATCGGCAGAGATTGCACGTTCCTTGAACAACCTCGATTGCGGTTACATCGTCCAGGACGGCGAAAAGAGCATCATCGTGTACGACGCTCAGCACAAGTTCGAGTATGCTGAGGGTGGTATCAAGGGCGATACCGGCAAGACGCCTTCTGACGACCGTAACGTTGCGTTTAGCGGAACCCTCCAGCCTTGCACTTGGGGCCGCTACGAGATTCCTGAGCCGGAAGGTGGTTGGGACTCGCTTCTCGCTTCAAAAAAAGAGTAAGCGATATTGACACTCAGAGCGAAAGCAATATCGCTACACAAGCACTCGACGATGTAAAGCCGGCTTTCTTCAGCGAAAGCGAAGAGGGGGACTCGGCAAAAGCAACGAAGAGAAAGACTTAATCGCTCCAAATCAATTTTTAGGGTCATACAATCATCCCATACCAAACCTTCGCATAAAGGTTTTGGTATGGGTTTTTTGTTGTGTGATGATTAGTGTTTTGATATTTTTATTTTAGAATTAGCATTTTTAATCCCATTTAATAGCAAAACGTTTCTTTTCTTTCTAATTTTGCCATTAGAAACCACTTTTTATAGAAAAATGGAAACATAGACCGACTAAAAATCATCTTATATGGAGCTACGTCATTTACGTTCTTTTGTCTTTGTGGCCGAAACGAAATCGTTTAGTATTGCTGCCTCCCGATGTTGCGTAACACAATCGGCGGTTAGCCAGCATGTCCGACTTTTGGAGGACGAGTTGGGATGCAAGTTGCTGATCCGCACATCCCACGGCATGATGCTTACGGAAAGTGGAGAAGCTTTATTGCCTCGTGCGAAAGAAATACTGAAGCAGACCGACGATTGCAAGGAGCAGATTCGCGCGCTCAATAATTGCATGACCGGCGAATTGCGAATAGGCGTAGGCTCATTTATTGCGCCATATATCCGCATGGCTGCACTCATCTTCATGGAGCGCTACCCTAATGTGCGCATCAATGCCGATTTTACTAAGGCGCACCTTTTGAACCAATCGCTTCGGGCACACATGTTAGACCTTGCCTTTACTATGAATATGGCTTATAGCCACGAAGGCATCGAGTCGCAGCCGTGCATTCCTTTTAACGTGTATGCCATCATGCGCGACACCCATCCTCTTGCGGAGTTGAAAAAGGTTTCGTATGAGGATCTTTTGAAACATCCCATCATCATGCCCGATGTGGGCGAGCGGGTGTTTGAGACCTGTCAGAAATATATTGAACGCGATTTATACAAGTTGAACATTAAGTGCATTATCAGCGACCCCGACGAAGCACTTGCCTCGGTGGAGGAAACCAAATATGTTACGTTCATGCCAAAATTGTATTTGCGCAATCATCCTACGCTTGTGTCACGCCCTATTGTTGGTTTGGAACAGCAGTTGATGAGTAACGCCCATTGGATGCAGGATGTTCCAAAAAAGCGTGCCGCACAATTGTTTTTGGATATAATTAAGGAAGAAGTGGTACCGTATATTTCGCTTGCTGAAGAATCGAGAGGTACGTTTACCCCCCCCCCGATAGACATTAGACTTTCTTATAACACATGAGCCTTGCGTTAGTAACGTGAGGCTTTTTTAATGTCATTATTAGCGGAGTTTATATGTTATGATTACGAAAGAATACTTAATGGAAACTCCAAAAATTTTCACACCCACCACCTTACCTTTGCGTTAAGTTCGATATTGAACGAAATCAATCAACCAAACACAAAAACATTATGCAGATCAAGACAAACGAAGGCAACTTTGATGTTGCCAGCAAGGGACTGGGCAATACGGCCTTGGGTCTCGGCATCGCAGGATTGGCCACCAGCTTGCTTGGAGGTGGCGTGTCGCTCATGGGAATGGGAAGGAACAATGGCACGACGGCCAACCCTTCCGACCCTGACGCGCGTTTCGTGACCAAGAGCGAGACCAATCTTATTCAGGAGAATAGCACGCTCAAGACCGAGCTGGCCATTCAGAAAAGTGAGAACTACACCGACAAGAAACTCGTGGAGGTGACACAGTATCTCGACACAAAGTTGCGCCGACTGGAAGACAAGGTGGACGCTAACAAGGATGCGCAACAGGCTGTCAACGCACAGCAGATGGCCTACAACGCCGCCGCCAACGCCAACATCGACGTGCTGAAGTCGCAGGTGGCATCTCTTGCGAGTGTTACCAAGGTGTTTATACCTTCCAACAACGTGTGCCAGACGGGTTGTGGTTGCGGATGCACCTGCAATCAGTAAGCGGTAGTTGGGTGTTGTAATCCTATCGAAAGAATATGGAATACAAAAACTCTCAGATCTTAGCGGCTGTCGTGTCCGAATGGGCACGACCCGCCATTTCCCAGATAACCGTCGGCAACCTGATGCGTCTGCCTATGTTGCAATCGCTTCAAGCCACTATTGGCTCTTTGGGGCTTGTAAGTGGCAACTATGCCCTTCAGAAAGACATCGAACCACTCATTCAACCTGTTGTCAATTCGCTCATAACTCCGATGCTCGCAAAATACTTTGGGCAGATCCCCGAAGAGAGCATTCCGAAGATGGCGCACGATGTGGTGGAGAACATGCGGAGCAATGGCTCGTTGACGATCCTTGAAGGCATGGTGACTTTTGAGGAGGAAGACCTGGAGGAGTTGGCCGACCTTCTGCAAAAGAACCTTCCCGTCGGGAAAGACGAAGGTTATCAAGTGAAACATTAACATTTAACAACCCAAGCGGCGGCAAGCATCGTCGCTATAATAAAACAGAAACACAACTATGAACAAACGTACTATTCCGGCTATTATCACAGCCACACTTGCGGCAGGTGCAACCGCCGCCGCACCCTATTATGATGTCAACATCACACAGCAGCTCTGCACCCCGGCTTGTGTTGACGAAACGCCCGTGTTCGCTCCTCAGTTTACGGTGAAGAGCATCGCCAACGTGGGCACATCTCAGTATATCATCGTCATCCATGTGGAAGGCGTGGTGAGCTACATTCCTTGCAACTGTGGCTCATGCTGCACACGCTCGCAGGTGGTTTCGCAGGACTTCACCATTCCTGTGTTTAGCGCCACCGCCATCAACTCGGTTAATTTGGCGGTGGGTCCCGCCCAGAACGGCATCGCTCGCATTTCGTGCTGCAACTGTTCCAAGACCTTCGTGTCTGACACTCCCGTTACGTTAACCCTTGCAACAGCATAAGCTATGATTGTTTTGATAGCTCTATCCACCATGGTAGCCGCCACGCTTGCCCAACACTTAGGACTGGCCGAAGCCATCGCCCATGTCGTTGACAAGGTAGCGTCGTGCACCCAATGTTTTACATTTTGGTGTGCGATGTCGGCCTTGCTCTATCTCGGCTATAACGTATATCTTTCGGCATTGGCGGCTATTGTGGTGGCCTATCTGTCAAACTGGTTCGTGCTGTTGTTAGTTTTATTTCAACGAATATTCACGCAGCTATATGAAAAAACAAGAAACCAAGAAGAAAGGGAAGATAGCTGAAAACGAACAGGAGGGTTCGCCACAGAACCTGTTCTTGTTTCCAACGCTATATGTTTCCGGCAGAAAGTTGTTGCCTATCATCCCACATTTTCGGGGCGTTTGCCCTAATTGTTAAATTCTAAAACGTACAAGAATGATGAATTACAAACAAATGATAGAACAGGCCCGTGCGCATGGCATGGCCACCGAGAAGAAGATGTGGACAGCCATTGAGACGCTTTCCATCGATCTTCTCGTGTTGGAACAGACCGACCCCAAACTTTATTGGCATATTCTTCGTCATCAGCATGCTGTGCTTTATGGTCGCCACTACTCGGAGAAGATGGCCAACCACGATGTTGCCGCTCTCGTTTATAGCGGCATGTACGACGATGAGGGTATGCCTACGGCCTCTGGGATGCATTGGACGCGTGCCAAGGTTGATGAACTGACCAAAGACATGAAATTCCACGCGAATGTTAATGCGTGGGATAAGTTTGTGGCTTTCAACTCCATGTATGCCGACCTATGCGCCAGCATGGGTGAGGACGACATCATCAAGGCTGCTTATGCCTTCTATTTTTGCGACGACGATTGGCAGCCGTGCGAGAACGATTGCACGAAGATATGGGACTATAACGCCCTGCACGCCACGCTCTAAAGTTTTTGAATCCTTTTTTGAAGCCACTTTGCGCAAATACCATGATCCGCAGAGTGGCTTCCACCGTATAGGTATGTCCATGGCGTTTCAGGTGCAATATTTAATTTTGTATCAGTCAACAATTCAAAATACAGATGATATGGCACAACTTGAACCATTAGCCCAATTTATCCTTTCGTTTGAGGGAGGGTTTGTCAATAGCAAATATGATCGTGGTGGAGCTACCAACCGTGGCGTTACCATCTCCACATGGCGTGCCCAAGGCTACGACAAGAATGGTGACGGAGTGATCAACGTGAAAGACTTGAAACTTATCACGGCGGCGGATGCCATCCGCATCATGCGCAAGAATTATTGGAATAGGTGGGGAGCAGATAACATCCAGTCGCAAGGATTGGCCAACATGCTTGTCGATTGGGTGTGGTCGAGTGGGCGCCACGGCATTGCCATTCCGCAGATGTTGCTCGGAGTGAAGGCCGATGGTGTGGTGGGCCCAAAGACCCTTGATGCGCTCAACGCCCAGGATCCGCGCCTGTTCTTTGAGCGGTTAAGGCAACGTCGTTTGGCGTTTATCGACAATGTTATCAAGGCCGACCCTCGGCAAAAGGTTCATAAGAACGGATGGTATCGCCGTATCAACGCTATCAACTTTGGCTATTTGAAAGACAACTTTGGTAACACTATAACTTGGTAAGTATGATGCACGAAAAGAACGCCTATCCTCGGAACGTGTCGCTTACCCTGCCTCGTTCTTGGAACGAATGCACCACCGAACAGTTGGAGCTGATTTCTCGTATCATGTTGGAGCAGATAGAGCGGGTTGACCGTTATCATCCCTTTGATATGCGCAACGTGAAGATCGCTTGTTTCTTTGTGTTGTCGGAGATTGATATTGTGGAAGCGCCCGATGAGTCGTTGCCTATCGATGAGCAATGTTATATGTGTCGTTTCTCTTCCGGCAAGGGCAAGGCAAAGCGTAGTTGGTTGAGCAAGCATCAAGGCCAGCGGCATCGCAACGACCCGTTCCCCCTGTATCTTTGGCAGCTCAACTATTGGTTGTCGCCCAAGGCGAAGACCAAGGCAAAGGATTCTGTCGAATACCTATCCTCGGGCGCCGGGCTACTCGATTGGCTCGACAACAACCGTGGCTCTTATCTCACCCGTTTCCCCTACCCCACCATGCGCCTACGTGCCAAAGATGGCTCGTCGCGCATCAAGGTTCGCATGTTGCGCTCCAAGGTGGAGTTTGAAGGCGTAGCACAGGACATGGATGGCTTCTCCTGGCGGCAGTATCGTTTTGCCACAGACCTCATGGGTCAGTACACCTCGCTCTCCAACAACCTTCTGAGAATGCAACGTATGGGAACGTTTACTGAGGAACAGATAGCCCAACAGGCCCACAACGTGGACTTGGCGCGTGCTATGTTTCTCGCAACCATCTTCAATCGTCGTATTGATTACATCGACTCGAACACCAATATGCAAGTGCGTGATTTCCATTACGACACGCATCAGCATAACGCCAACGCGGCTTATTTTCGTCATTTTCCAGATCACCAATGGCAACCCATCCTCTTTTGGTGGACGGGCATGATGCAGACGTTATCCACTCGCTATCCTCATGTGTTCAAGGTGCAGAAGCTCGATCGGCAGGAGCGCCCCTCCACCCCCCTCGAAATCTACACCGCCACCATCGCCACCATGCAGAAATACGCTTCGTTGACCGAGGATCAGGTGAACAACCAGTCGTATTCGCTTGTGCTCGAACATCTGGAACGATTGTCGAAGGAGAACGAGGAGTTGGAGAAAATCAGAAACAAGTAAACCGAATAAGTGAATTTATAGATTATGAGACCATCTAAAAAAGCACAATACATTGTTACAATCAATGCTTCGTATATACGGAGATTGTACGAACAGCAGACTGGTGACAAGAAGCTAACTCAAAGTCAGATAATTACCGAAGTGTTAAAAGAAATAGACGATTTCATTAACGGTAAGGTCAAGTGGATTGCTCGTTTCCTCATGCCGGATGGGTCGCTTTCGTACACCATAACGCCTCTTGTGAAGTACAATTTGCAAGAGCGGCGAAAGGCAAAGCGACGTAGGAGATAGCATATTAGTAACATAACGGATTTATAGAGTATGAGAACCATTAAGTTTAAGGCAAAGCGAATCAATGATGGCGATTGGGTCGTGGGTAGCTTGGCCATTCATGGCAAAAGAGCCTATATCCTTCCAGAAGGGAACATAGGTCAGCCTCTTGCGGTCTTTGAGAAAGTAGACCCAGCAACCGTATGCCAGTTCACGGGACTAACCGATAAGAACGGAAATGAGATTTACGAGGGAGATTTATTAAGTTTTGATCCGTTTGAACTGAGTGATTACTCGGATTTTGATGAATGTGGAAACGTCGTTTATAATTATTACTTATCAATCTATTATTCCGAGAACTTCTTATGTCCTATGTTTGTTCTGCACAAGAATCCTGATTCTATATCAGCAGAAGATGAGAGTGGAAGAGAAGATTTTCTCAACAGTTCCGATACTAAAAAATCAGAGGTCGTAGGTTCCATCCATGATCCCGAATGGCGGAAGAAGTTGGGCATTCAAGATGATTAACTAAACACAAAAGATTATGGGGCAAAAAGAAGTGAGAATACCGATTGTCGGTGTGATTGAAGAATCGAAAATGATTCCTACGAGCGATCATAGGTTCGTTGACCATTATCCGAATGGCGATGGCGTTTATCTCGTAAAGTTCGATGATGGTAGTCGAGAATTGCGCAGCGTGATAGCTAACGGCATTATTGATCAAGATAGGCAGAGAGTTTCTGTGTTTGGTTTTTCCATTCCTGCTCAGGCCATTGCCGAAGAAATCAAGACGGAGCACGAAGCCTCGCTCAAGGACGCTATCGCTGATTTGCGTGCGGAAGTTCTACGTGCGGTCAACGCTTGTCATGAGGATGTGCTCACAGAGAGCGGTACAATCGTTCGCACGCTCGACGAGCTCAAGGAGAGCGGCCTGGCATCAGGCAACGGCATCAGCGAGAAAACCTTGCTCGAAGCGTTAAAGGTGGTAGCAGGGAAGCATGATTAAATCTCACCCATTCGATGATTTCCATCAGCGCATACATTGGAACGGGAGTCTCATTGGAACGGTTACCCAGCAATGGGGGAACCCTGCGCCGAGGCACGGATGGCAACTAATGATTGAATATGACTGACACGCGCACGCCTCGCCGCAAGCGGAGGCATTTGTGTCTTTGTGGAATTATAAAAAACAATAGGATTTATGGAAAGAGAAAACCGACTACCCGACGTGATATTCTTGTCATCCGAGGCTTCTGAATTATTGTCAAGTCAGACAACCGAGACTTGTGTCAGTATTGATTCTGACGGCAAAGGCATAAATGTCAGAGATGCGTCATTATCAGATGCTCTCTTTGATGATACAGCCGAGTATCGTAACATTGCTCAGTTGTGGCATCCTGCTGAAGAAAAACCTCATTGCGTAGGTACTTTACTCTGTTGGTGTGAGGGTCGTAATTTCTTTGTTCATGAGCACTTTTGTCATGATGATTGCTGCTGGGAGATATTTGCCAGAAAATGTCATCTAAAAAGATATTGCTACATGGCAAATTTGATGCCCGTACCATTACTTTAATAAAACAAAGACTAATTATGAGTTTCAATACAACAAAGATAACGGTTTTCAACGAAGACAAAGAAAAGGAAGAGGATGTAAAACTCTTCTATTCTACCATTACTGACTACGTAGGTATCACTTGTGGCGAGCAGAGAGCTTATCTTACTCAAGACCAATTTAAGGCTTTGGCGTATCTTATGCGCCGATGCTTCTATACAAGGGACATGTTGGATGAAATGCGAGTGGCTGTTAATTGTAGCGAGTTTCCCTATACCGTCTATTCTTCGCATGATGAAAAGACATGGAAATTGGAGATTGAAAAGGACTGATATGATTAACCACGACCTCGACCAATATGCTTAGAGCAAAGGCAATATCAATAATGGTGAAAAAGGTGGAGCAGACCATGGTATTTCAAAATATGCAAGCCAAAGGTCTGATAACGCCTCGCTCGCTTAATGGTGAATGTTTTACCCTCACGTCTGCAATGGGATTAGGTGGGGGACAAACACCTGTAATAGTAAAGGTATATGACTAACTACGAGTTCTACCAATATCCTCGTGGGGAAAATAATGGAGGATTTTTGCGGTTCTCTCTTTGCCCAACCATAACAATAAGTGCGTGGCAATACAACTACTTTCTGATTGAAGAATATGACTAACATAAAGATTGACTATCATTTCCCCATTACGGGTGGGGTATTTACGCAAGCGTTTGAACAATTCAATAGAAGTTGGCTAATAGGTCTAAGCCGATGCGTAAAGGCCAATGTGCATGATGTTGGAATCATGATTGAGTATAATTAAAAAATCGACTAAAAATAATGATTACAAAGTTTAATTTTACCGACCGTAGCGTTAAGAGTTACGCCATTAGAAAATTCACCCCCCCCGAATGCTTCAGGTTGATGGGCGTTCGGGAGGATGTTATCCGCATCATGCAAAGCACCAATGCCGAAGCGGCTGAGCGAGTGGAAGGCTTCAAGAGCAAGGGCGCTCCCGAAGATATGGCGATTTCTTCCAGTCAGCAATACAAGCAAGCTGGAAATTCGATAGTCGTAGACGTGCTTGCGGCCATTTACGAGCAATTGTGGTACCCAAAGCCTGTTAAGCGTAGGTATGAGCAGTTGTCCTTGTTTGCCGAGGACATATTGCCCAAAACGCCCCATGCTTCTTCATCCGTAGACGAAAAAGTTATCCTTACCACCTTTTCGGGTTACGACTCGCAGCTCATGGCCGCCGACGTACTAAAGGAGCGGCATCCCGATTTTCGATGGACGTGTGTCGGTTGGAGCGACATCGACAAATATGCCTGTCAGATGCACAACCTCATTTTTCCTCAGTATGCCGACCGGGCTTTGGGCGATATTACAAAGATTGATTGGCACGAGGTGAAACGCTCGCTCCAAGGCCGCGACATCGACCTCTTTACCTACTCCTCTCCATGCCAAGACATCTCGCAAGCTGGCAAGCAGATGGGCTTGCAGGAAGGTAGCGACACCCGCTCGGCTTTGTTGTGGCGTGTGGCCGATGCCGTAGAGGTGTTGCGCCCCAAGTATTTGTTACAAGAGAATGTGGCCGCTTTGGTAAGTCAGAAATTCATGCCCGACTTTCAGAAATGGCTCGACAAACTTTCCCAGTTGGGCTATGTGTCGAAATGGGCCCGACTGAACGCCAAGGACTATGGTGTACCGCAGAACCGCGACCGTGTGTTTTGCGTTTCCATGCGTAAGGACGTGGCTTTCGATTATCGTTTTCCTGAGCCTTGCGCGCTCTCTACCTGTTTGGAGGATGTGCTCGATGAGGAGGTGCCCAGCCGATATTTCCTTAAAGATGAAGCCGTGGGCAAGTTTCTCAAGGTCAACGACAAGGACACGGCCATCTTCGTCTCGTTCGATCTGCCGCCGACGCATGAGGCAGCTATGTTCCTCAAGACGTTGCTTTGCGATTTCATGGATGTTGAGGGCGTGTGGCAGATGGCTATTTCTGATGCTGAACGAAAGATAGAGGTAAATCGTAAGAACGTCGTTGATTCGTGGCAGAATTGGCAGACCGACCGAAATCTTTTCAGTAAGGCTTTTCAGCAAGAGTTTGAACTGAACATGAAGAGGAAGAAGAATGAAGCACGTTAAACCGCAGAATGCTTTGCAACTTGGGGGGGGTGCGATTGCACCGGCAGTTACCTCCCACTACTTCAAGGCAGGTGTGCGAGACTTTCTTTTCGCCCTTGCCATACCACATTGTTGTTTGATAGTAGAATATGATTAAACAATGCAGAAGCCTAAATGTCATGTTTGAAAAGGGGTGGAGACCCACAAGACACGGCGAATGGATTGATGCCTATAACAAAAGCAGCAATTTGAAGTTAGCTGGGACTATTGCCCTACAAACATTTATGGCAAACGACAGATTTGTAGTGATAGAATTATGAACAACCCTCGCCCCATCATCCTCGGTTCCTACAGCCCCTCGCAGAACGGCACCGTCGTTTCGCCATCTGGCATAGCCCCTTGTCTTACAGGAGGGGGCAAGGGACATGACGTAGACAAACCTAAAATCTTAGTAACGTATGATTGAAAAAATAGGTAACATTTATTATGGGAAGTGGAAGTCTGGGTTCGATGGGAATATCTGTGGAACAAAAGGCATCTATCCCGTTCTAACTTTGGTATTTAATCATTCGGGAGGGGTACTTATAGAATATGATTGACAGGGCAATTCTCGTTCATTTTCGCACGGAGGAAGCCAAGGCTTACCGTCGTGAACATGGCGACCGTGGTGGGTGCAAATACTCAGATAAGTGGCATAGTCCCAGTCCGTGGTCGTGGAGCAATTCGATAACAACAGTAACAAAAGACAACCTATTATGCTACACTTTCGCATAGCAGCTTTCCGAGGCCGTGACCCCGACAATCCGTCCGACCGCAAGCATCCCTCCAACGGGCGTTTCTGTCAGCGAATGGAGATAAATGGGGGGGGGTACAACCAATACCCTCACCTCAGTAGGCAAAGACAACATGGTATATCTGGAATATTTGTAAAGAAAAGAATATGAATATAAGCGAACTTATAAACCGCCTTGAACTTTTGCGTAAAGAACATGGCGAAGTGGAAGTAACTGTCAATGATGACGAGATTATAGATGTTGATTTTTACAGTTATAAAAACGCCATCGATATTGAAGGTCTTTATGGTAGAGATCTTAATCCTGATTGTTGGTAATGAAAATTCCTTTCGTACAACGCGCATCGCAGCTCTGCCCACGTCGGGGGTACTCCACCGCACTGTCCGCACGCTACGATGGATGGGCAGGACTCTACGACGAGCACGGACAGCACACCATTGTATTGATAGAATATGAGTAACCGTAAAGACCTTATAAGGATGAAGTGGCGCGATGACGACACCATCCGCTTCTATCGCGACACGCCCGACAAGCGAGGAGTGAGCGAATTGGTAATAAACAATGTGTGTGGGGTAGCATACACGATAATATCGGGAAATGTGGCAAACGTCCTCATTTCTCTATAAGAGTATAAATATGATTGACACCACACCGCATATAGTATATAAATTTGAATAAGACATGAAACTAAGAATAATTCCGAAGGAGGCCTATGACGGTTGCATCCCTGTGACCGTTTATATGGTTCAGAAATATGTTGATCACTTCCCATTCGGCAAATGGGTAAACATCAAAGGATTTTCCGACAAAGAAAAGGCAGTGGCACTAATGTCGCTGTTGTATCATTAAAACAAACTTAAAACCACAAAGACAATGAAAACAGAAGAAATCAAGCCTGGCGACATCCTCTACGATAAAGAGCGAAAAATGTTGGTAAAGGTGGCGCGAGTAGATGAAGAAGGAGTAGTAAAGTATTCGGCATATACCGACATGCGAAGAATATTCAAGACCCCGCCTCCACCCTATAGAGTAGGCACACGCACCGCCGATGCCTACGTCCCTGCTACTGACGAGCAGCGCAAGTATATGGAAAGACAACTGGCAATAGGCGAGTATGTAAACCTGCCTAAGAACAACCGTATGGAGACACTTGCCTACATCATCGCCGACCTGAAGGCAGAGAACGTGGAGTTGGAGCAGCGTGTGCATCAGCTTGTGGACGAATACAACAACGTGGCTCGTCAGTTGCGAGGAATGGAGAATCGCAAGGACGACCCTGAAAAGCAGATGCTCGGCAATATGCTCAAGATGCGCGACCATTGCGACAAACTGGAAAGGATGAATGGAGAGCTGGAGCGTTTTGCAAAAGCAATCCACACCTTTGTGAAGGGCAAAAACCTTTATATGAAAAAAGGAACATCCTGCGGCTACAGACAAGGCCATCCTGCTGTGTGTTCTACAGCCTGTCTGGAATGCGACTCTTGCTTGGGTATCATTGATGGCTGCGGTGTGATCTGCCGGCAGGCTCTTTCGGGGTTGAATATTGGACCTGTCAGGCGATGACTGACACCACACGCACACTCGTAGTCGGCATGAGTCAGCCCCCCTACGCCCGCATGTTTGAGAAGATCCGCTGAGTGTATTCCACAAAAGGCAGTGGCATTGATGTCGTTGTTGTATATGTAATAAAACTATAGAGACAATGAAACATCAAGCATTCAAAAAGTATGTTGCCTACACAAGACGTAACAAAGAGTTGGTAGCCGAAAACGAGGCGATGAAACTAAAAATACGCTGTCTTAACAGAGGCTATAAAAGGGTAGTAAAGAAACTCTTCAATCTGGAAGACCAGAATGAGAATGTGGTGGCGGAACTGGAAATGACGGAGGCCAATCTCAAGGAATTGCATAAAGGCTACACCAACGTCTGCAACGCTAACATAGCGCAAGGGCGTGAGACCGACAACCTCAGAAACGAGCTTGCCAAATTGCGAAGCGAGAACGCAGACTTAAAGCAGGAGCGCAGCACCCTTATAGACTTGCTTGAGGAAAAAGGGTTCACTCTCGCCAAGAACACCGAATGTCCTCACGATATGGTGGAGACTGGAGACCCTTTCTGCAAAGAAAATCCCAAAACAGTAAGAGTGGATAGCTGCGCATGTTGGAATTGTGAATATTTCTGCCTCCGACTGAAGGATAGAGGCAAGATAGTTTGCAAGGAAGAACAAAAACGGAAGCAGCAAGACAATAATGTCGATGACTGACACCACACGCACCCTCGTGGTCGGCATGATGCAGACACCGCCCTATACCCACATGTTTGATGTGCTGCGTCGTGTATATTCTGCCCGAGGCTTATGCCCTGCTTGTCTTGTACCTACAGGAGGCAACCAAGAGATAAAAGTATTAGTGGAACTATAAAAAAGATTGAACATGAGAGAATTTGTGATAAAGGCATTGCGAAACTACGGCTACCGCTTTCTTGGGAATCTGTGCGGTTGCTACACTTTTGGCAAACCACTTGGCTACGGCATGCTTCGTGCGGATGTGGGAGAGGGTGAAAACTCCGTAAGTGTCATGCTTGTTGTTAAAGGAAACAAGAAGAATGGCAAACGCCCTAATCTGATATGGCAGCGGACGAGCCAAGGCTTTCTGGAAGAACCTGACGAACAGAAGATGTATGAGGCGTTTGTGCAAGCCGTTGCCGACTGTGAGGCAGACATCTTCTCCAAAACGCCTGTGGCTTGGTTGCAAAACCAAGGCGTGAGATACGACTTCGAGGAGAATGTCCGTATCGAGTAAAAGGAATAATCTACTTTTGCACAAGACCGCTCCCGACACATTGGGTGGCACAAACCCAGGTGGCGGGCAAGAAGCAGCTCAGCATGGAGGAATACCGCCAGCAGATGCACGACATATACTCCACATCGGTATGCGAGTCCACCATCGACGAGGCACCAATGGCGTATAAGTCGGCAGAGGAGATTGAAAAGCTGATTGGCGACACCGACACCGTGGTGAAGCGCATCAAGCCGATATACAACTTTAAGGCAAAGTAAAACAAATAAAGTTTTTATAGAAACAATGGAAACAATCTTATTGAAATACTTCCTGTGCATGATGGGCGTGATAGGAGTAGCACTCCTTACCGCCTGTCTTTTTGGGCTGTGGCGCAAGTTCTTTCGCACTTGGAGAGAGAAGAAGGCAAAGCAAAAGGAGAGATGTCAGCAGCAGGAAAAACGTATATGGCTGCAGGAGTCTCTTGTACTCCTCACCCCGAAAGAGCGTCGCGAATATATGCTTAACCACATCGAGGACGGTCGGTTTTACGCAATCTTGTCGCTTTGCAACTCTGACACCACCATTGTGTGCGCAAAGCGGTATGATGCCGAAGAACAAAGGCTGTATTGCTATGCTTACCTTTGGATAAGCGGAAAGGACATCTATAACCTGCACATCATTGACCCTCGTGATACTTCCCTGTCATGCAAATTTCTTGGCGACAAGTCCCTACGCGTTGATTTCGACATCAACCCTAACATCGTTGTCTTTGAAGAAGAAAACATTTCTCCATATATCGTAGATAGAGACTACAATACCTTCGTGCAGAGCTTGCAAGCGGCTGGGTTCGACTGGAAGATTGAGAAGGGCAAGGAGAACGTATTTGGCTCTTACAAATATCTCTTGAAAGAAACAAGAACAAAATAACAAATACAACAACAGCAATGAAAACGAAGAACATTTTCATGGCATCCATACTGCTTGTGGTTGCCATCGTTATCGGCTCACTGGTAGTCACCTACTTTAGTTACAACAACCGCGAGATTGCCCTTCGCCAGCAAGCCGAAGCACAACGCGGAAAGATTGAGGGTGTTCACGACAAGATGTGGAAAATCATTCAGCAGAAGGCGCAGGTCACCGACGAGTACAAGCAGACCTTCGAGAAGATTTATCCGCAGCTTATTGCCGGACGCTATCAGAACGACAAGGGCACGATGATGAAGTGGATTAAGGAGAGCAACCCCAACTTCGATGTATCGCTCTACCGCGACCTCATGCAGGCCATTGAGATACAGCGCACCGAGTTTCAGACCTCTCAGGAACGTATGCTCGACATCATCCGCGAACACGAAACGCTTACTCGCACCTACCCTGCCCGATGGTTTGTGTCGAACACCATGCCTATCGAGTATAAGGTTATTTCGTCGTCGCGCTCCAAGGAAGTGATGAATGTAGGCGAGGATAACGACGTGGATCTGTTCGACAAGAAGGAGTAAAGGCTTATGGAACTACTCGTCTTTCTCATCCCCTTCTTTGTGTCGGCTGTGTTGCTACTGTTCTTTCGCAAGCAAACAACATGGTGGGAGCACGCCATACTTATCATCCCCTCGCTCCTTGTGGGCGCAGCGATGATATGGGCGTTTGAGCGCGTAGAGTCGAGCGACACTGAATACCTGGGCAGCTACGTCACGAAGGTGCGCTATTATGAGCCGTGGAACGAACTTCAAAGAAGGACGCAGACCTATAGGGGCTCTAAGGGGCATAGCCACACCCGAACCTACTATGTTACTGTAAACCATCCCGAACGTTGGACCTACTACGACCATTCGGGGCGTGAGCGCGATTGCTCCGACGAAGATTTCTCGGCTATGAAGCGTCGCTTGTCGGTGGCTTCGGTGTTCGTGGATATGCACCGCCACTATTACACTCGTGATGGCGATGCGTATGAATACCGATGGAACGGTCAACCCGCTACGCTCTATTCCGTTACCCGTGAACATGAATATGAGAACAAGGTGAAGGCTTCGCGCTCGGTGTTTAAGTTTGAGGACATCAGCGAAAAGGAGGCTCGGCGCATCGGGCTATACGACTATCCCGACATACGTCTGTGCGACCAGCAGCCCATCATCGGTGCAAAGTTCTCTGCCCGTCAGGAACGAGCCATCCGCGTGCTCAACGCCCGATACGGACCGAAGAAGGAGTTTCGCCTCTATCTACTTTTCTATCGCAACAAGCCGCTATCCATTGCCGACCGACAACGCTCCTATTGGCAGGGAGGCAACAAAAACGAGCTTGTGGCGTGCGTAGGTCTTGACAGCCGTAACCGCGTGGTGTGGAGCGATGCCTTCTCTTGGTGTGACTCGCCCGTGCTTGCCGTGAAGAGCCGCGACTGGTTTCTCTCGCACCGGATCGACCTCTGCGCCTTCGCCTCGTACATCGAACCGATTGTGCAGAAGGAGTGGAAACGAAAGGAGTTTTCCGACTTCAAGTATCTTTCGGTAGAACTGAGCGACAAGGAGTATTGGGCCATCATTATCATCATGCTCTTGCTCAACATCGGATTGAGCGTATGGGTAGTAACCAACAATTATAAAAATTAGTATAAACAATAACAATTAAACAAAAACAATTATGAATTTCATTTTTTCTACACTCATCGTGATTCTCATCATCCTGCTGTTTTCCATCTTCGCCGCTTGGCTCAACAGGTTTGGACGGAAGGGCAAGGAGGAGCTCATGGAGAAAACCATCGACAAGGTTTCCTCGCTTCTTAACTCCAAGATAGCATTGGTGATGGATCAGTACAAGACCGGGCCTTGGTATCTCGCGGTTTATACCCAAGATAGCAACTATCCGATATGGATCTCTAACAACAATATCCGTAGCGTGCACCCTGACCCGCAGAACAGCAAAATCATTATCAAGCAGTTCAATGGCGAGGATATGGTGATTGAGAACGTGGAGAACTACGAGTTGTGCCCTGCCAACCAAATGTGCGACTACAACATGTAGGCAGACACAACGCTTATCATATACATACGACTGAATGATTGGTTAACACATTGAAAATTTGAATTTGTCAAGCTCTGTTGTCCGTGAGGATAGCAGGGCTTTTTAATTCACATCGGATTGAACGAATTTAAGCGGATGCAGATACAAGCAAGCGGACAACTCCCCATCCGTTTCATCTGTTTCATCCGATGTAAAAGAAAGCCGCCGAGGATGATCCATGTCCGCCCCACATAAAAAAACTCCCCTATCTTTGTTGTATCAAAAGTGGGTGGTTCTCGCTTGTGTCGCAGACGTTTCCCATATCTTTTCACAACACAACAGATAAGATGACTAAAGTATCAACCATCAATGAGCTCCAACAACGTAGTGAGGAGTTGAAAGCGGAAGGTTTTGTGGCCGTGCGCCCTGGGGCGTTCGGCATCCGTAATGGCGATGGAAGCAAGACCTTCTCATGGGGCGACTATGCCCATTCCATGCTCATGTCGCAAAGTGGGCAGGCCAGCGCAGACGGCGCACGGAACGAAATATCCACCATCTTCGCTTCAAGCGGTGGTGAGAATAAAGCCGTGCCGCAGGGTGTGGGCACACCTGGGCTTGGCTTCATGGAATGGGGACTGGGCAACCGTCTGCCCAACATGATATACCTTCTCTCGAAGATGTCGCCATTCACCGCCGCCGGAATTGAGTTTGTCAAGAAGATTCTCGTTGGCCGTGGCCCTTCTCCCAAATACCACTACACCCAGTATGTGGGAGGAAACATCACCGAGAAATACATCTCTTTCGCCTCGGCTGGCGCATTGCTCCGCGGACAGATAGCCGACCTCAAGGCGCAGGAGCAAGCCGCACAGCAGAACAATAACGCTACAGACGACCCGCTCGATAATTTCTTGCAGAATCAGCCGAGGGAAGACTCCGACGAGATGAAGGCTCTCAAGGGAGCCCTCGACACATGGGAGCAGACCAACAAGGAGCTGCAGGTGTTTCTTGGCAACAACGACTTGATGAAGACCTACCTCGATATGGCAGGAGATATGGCGCTCATGTCGCAATGTTTCTGTGAGATACAACTCAACCAACGGCAACTGGATGCCGACGGCCATCCCATCCCCACCTCACAATGGGACCCGAAAGCCATTGGTCTAAAGCATCGTAGCATCTTCACCACACGGTTGGAGCGCATGGATAGCCAATACCGCATCAACTATGCCTACACCTCTAACCAATGGCTCGACTCGTCGCAGACCCGCGCCACTCTGTCGGCAGAGGATATGCGCATAGCTGCCGTGCCCTACCTGGCAGCCGATACCGCCGTGAAAGACCTCGACCGCCGTGTGCGCGAGGCCCGCCAACAACGTGTGAGCAAGAAGAACCGCCCCACCCGCTTCATCATGTCGCCACGCGATTTTGGAGGCCCATATTATGCTGATGCCCTTTGGCATAGCATCTTTGCGGGCAGCATTTTTGAGTATGCCTTCACCATCGTGGACGACCGCCTGACTCGCAAGCGCAACTCGAACACCATTGGATTTGTTATCTACATCCATCAGGAATATCTCACGCGACTTGATCAGCAACAGAAGGACGAGGAGAATAAAAAGACCATTCAGCAGTTGCAACAAGAGGTTTTTGAAGACATCAACCGTTGGCTCTCTGACCGGAGAAACGCAGGCCAGCCTCTTATCTCTGCCGTGTTCACCGGTTTGGACGGTAAGGAGCATAAGGCTTGGGAGATTGTGGAGATTGAGACCAAGGCCAACTCGCAAGCGCAAGCCGAGAAGACCGAGCTTCAGGAAATTTCGTCTATCATCTTCTTTGCCATGGGCTTGGACTCGAAGCTCATTGGCAACACACCCGGCGACGCCACATCATCGGGCGGCACCGACCTCCGTGAGCGTTTCTTGGTAAAGCAAATCCAGTTCGCGCCCATGCAGCAACTCATGCTTCGGCCTTTGGAGGTGATAACGCGTAGGAACAACTGGGACTCGCACCTGGTGTGGCAAATCGACCGTGAAGTGCTCACTACGCTGGATAACTCGAAGACGGGGGTGGCGAAGCAGGATGTGTAACAAGGAAAGCGTAGGGCATGATAGAGCTAAACAAGATATACAACGAAGATTGCCTGTCAGGGATGAAGAAGATTCCTGACGGGAGCGTAGATTGTATTATCTGCGACTTGCCGTATGAGGTTTTGAACAGAGGCAACGAAAAAGCCCAATGGGATTGCATGATCCACATAGAGCCTCTTTTCAAGGAATATTGGCGTGTTGCAAAAGAGAATGCGCCCATCATCCTTTTCTGCCAAGGAATGTTTACAGCAAAGCTCATGATGGCCGAGCCTAAGAACTGGCGTTATAACCTGATATGGCAAAAGGACAGACCTACAGGCTTTTTGAACGCAAAGCGGATGCCTATGCGATGCCATGAGGACATAGCCGTGTTCTATCGAGCTTTGCCAACGTTTAATCCGCAAATGCGCCCAGGTTTTCCCAACCATTCGAGAGGGCATAAGCATGGTAAGCCGAAAGGTAATGTTTGTTATGGACGTTATAACAACGAGGTTTACTCAAAGGAAATGACCACTGAGAAATACCCCATATCTGTGCTCTTCTTCGACAAGGAAAAGGAAAGGGACATGCACCCTACGCAAAAGCCGGCAGCTCTTATTCAGTACCTCATCCGCACCTACTCCAACGAGGGCGACACCATCTTAGACAACTGTATGGGCAGCGGGACCACCGCCATTGCAGCCATCCGCGAGAAGCGCAACTTCATCGGCTTTGAGCTCAACAAGGAGTATTACGACAAGGCTTGCAAGCGCATCAAGCAGGAGCAAGCGCAGCTCACGCTGTTCTGACAACTTGTGAAAATCGTGTAATTCGTAGTAAAAAACATAGCTTATGATCATTTCAACTACACAGGAGCTTCGGCTTCATATCCCCAGCAACGCCATCGACGAGATAAGTTCTCTTCAAGGCATACTCGACAACAGCGAGAAAGACTTTTTGCGCGATAAGTTGGGCAACAGCCTTTACGATCGCTTGTGCGAGTTTTACCTCACCATTTCGCCCGAAGACTTTTACTTGTCGGTCTGCAATGGTGAGCACACCCGTCATCCTTGGCAGCAGCTCTTGCTCTACGCACAACGAATGGTGGTATTCGATGCACTCGCCCGTTTTGCCTATCAGCAGGCCATATCCATTAACGGAGTGGGCGTAAACGTAGCGTCGAGCAACGACTACGAGAATGTGTCGAAAGACCTTCTCGACAAGGGCGTGCAGGGCTACAAACGAGAGGCCATGGCGTCGCTCAACCAACTGCTTGTAATGCTCGAAGATTGGGCAAAGGATTGTGTTAAGAAACAGGATTCTGACGTACAGAAAACAACCGAAAGCGTACCGAATACCGACAATAGTGTACCGAAAACGGACGAAAGCGTACAAAAGGCCGAGGTTGAGGAAATCACAAATCTATGGAAAGAGAGCACCTATTACTACCTTCACCACGACCTCCTCATCGCCACATGTACCGACCTTCAGCACTATCTCGACATCTACGAGAGTCGTGAGAAATTCATTCGCCTCTTGCCCGACCTCCACTACATCCAGGAGGAATATATTGCCGATGCAATAGGTGAGGACACCCTCAAACATTTGCTGACCTCGACCGACGCATCCGACGAACTGCTTCTTCGCAAGACCCGTAGGTTGATGGTGGCCTACCTTGAGGAGCGTACCTCTGTTCTGACCATTGACAAGACCCGTCGCCAACGTGCCCACGACGAATCCATTTCCCTACGGGCCTCCATCATGAGGCTCATGGAAAAGCGCAAGGCCGAGAATGCTCCAGCCGCCAACAATACGCCTTCCTCGACAAGCACAAACGAGGAGCAAGGCTACCAAAATAACCAACCCGGCAGCAAGATGTTTGTTTCACCTTTGTTGTACTAATGCTTATTGCGCTTATGGAAGATATTATTCGCATATTGTTGCCCGCCATGTCCTCACGCATGCTCACCACCGAGCAACGAGAGGCTTTTGAACGGGGCTTGGAGCTCTTGGAGCATACGTCACGAGCAGCATCGTTCGTAAAGGAGAGCCGCCGTTTCCGTGATTATCATCGTCGTGTGCGCCAGCTCCTCACCTACCTGCAAACCATGCCAACGACCGCCGTAACCACCTCCAAGCGTCACGTGGGTCGTCCCTCACGAGAGGAGCAAGCCGCATATAACGAGGCGCAAAAGGAAAAGGTGTTGGAGGAAACACGCCGCTCGCTCTTTCCCGACCTACAGCCCGACCTAACTTTGCAGCCACTTACCTATGGAGGCATCGTGGCCAACCCCAACGGCGAGAGCATAGCGGCCACCATGCCCAACCTCATGCAGCTACGCCCATTCCTGTCGAAACCTTTGCAGGAGCGGGTCAACGAGGTGCGCTCGCTTCGCAACGAGATGTCTTCTCTTTCAGAAAGGGCAAAGACCATGGCCGAAGCCAACGAGAAATGTTTTGAAGGTGGCAAGGTTGTCCTCTATAAAGATGAAGAGATAGCCGAGCTTTCCACCAGGGCGGCGAAGATAGAAAGCGACATATTGCCTAACATCTATATTGCCGTAGACCGTGAGATTGGCGAGATTTACTTGCGCCTATCCCCCAAGACCGGCGACCCGGAGTATATCGCTTTTGTTGAGCAGAAATTCAACATATCGCCTCAGAACCTTCGCACGCAGTTTCGGCCTTTCTATGAGAAGGCGCTAAGTCGTGACCCGCTATTTGCCACGCAGGTGGCCGAGCGTATAGCCGCCGACCGCCCAGAGGTGAAAGCCGAGCGCGACCGCCGTGCCAAGCACAAGGCAGAGGCCGATGCGTTCATCAAGTATATCTGCCGCAAGGATAAGCCGTCCACCAAGGCACGAGTGAAGGGCATGACCGAGCGCATAGCCACCCTTCGCAAGCAATATGCCGACATCGTTAGCGAGGACGAGCTGAAAGGCTTTGATGCGCTGTTGGAGAAAACAAAAGAAGAAGCAACCAACACTAAAAAGACAAATCATGACTCCATTTGAAACATTAAAGGCCGCTTGCACCCAAGCCTGCCACGACCGCCACGCTTGCGTCGAAGGCTATCGGGCCATGCTCGCCGCCGAGAACGTTAGTCAGCTTATGGCTGTATGGCGGGCCAACTGGGAAGATCTTGTTGAGAGCAAATATTCAGACATCCTCAATGAGCGGTTGCCCGAATTGTACCCATCCCTGAAGCGGGAAATGAACAAAGCCGGCATTTACGTGAATGAGTGCCCAACGGATGCACCCGAATTTGTCTTGGTGATTGTGACCGATACGGATAGCGTTGTTCAAGTGTTCGATTACGCCAAGTGTTATGTCTTGGGAGCAGCCAATGTGTGGGCGTGGGGCCATAGTCAGGTGTATAGCGAGAAGAGCGATGACGCTTACATCATCTTGAAGCAACACACCTATGGCCATATCAGCAAGGGCCAAGTGCTGGCTTATGACTCCTCGCGTTTGTGGTCGTCGGTGCGGGTTTGGGTTCACGAGAACGTTACTTGCGAGGCGCATGGAGGAGAGGTTCACGCTTCCGGCTATCGCAAGATAGAGGCGAGCGGCGACACAAAGGTGTATTCGCCTTCCATCCGCAACATTACGCTCCATGGCAACGCCCGCATCATTGAGTAACAATTTTCAATTTTGTTTTTCATTTTTCAAATTCGTTAAAACAGCATGAACAGCAAATTGACAATGCTCGCCAATGGCAAGCCTCTTACCTTAAAGGAAGACGCGTCGATCAGCATCGAGTTGAAGAACCCACTCTTCAACGATGTTGAGATGTTCTCCTATCCGGTAGAGTTGCCCATGGAAGGCAATCGGCATATATTGAAGAATGTTGACGACGTGAGTAGCGACATACGCCCAGTGAGCTACGAGCATACGCCCATGCAAATCATCGCCGACGGAGTGCCCCTTGCGTCGGGCACAGCCATTATCCAGGAAGATGAACGGATAGAAGATGCCCTCTCTCTCAATATCGACGCAAGCACGCAATCGTTCTCTGACCTCATAGGCGACCTCAAATGCAATGAGGTGCCTATACCCACACGCTATCATGACCAGCTCTTGATAGGCGAGAAGATCGACGAGGTGAATGTGCAGGTTGATTACAAGACCGATGTGGTTATCAAGTATTCGGGAAAGAAAGGCAGTAAGAAACAAGGATCGGTGGGAACCAATAAGGTTTCGTCTACAATATCGCCGCAAGCGTTGGGCTTTTCCTATCCTGCCCAATGCGAGGAAACAGGGACGTTGCACAAGGCCGTTTTAGACAAGACCTTCGCTTACCCCAATGGTAACAACGTGAAGGTGCCCAAGGTCACAACCTCTTACATCAATGTATCGGATCCTTACCCCTTGAAACCCTATTGCAACGCCAGGGTGTGTTATAAGCATTACGACATTAGCGAAGATGGAACGACATCGGATAAAGTGGTAGAGTCGGCAACGGAGCGCGGTGGAGATTCGGCGGAAAACAAGGAAATGTATGAGGACCGTGGCCCGATATGGGTATTGGATGCCAACCGCCCACAATCGGGCATCTGCTTCTACGTTTTGTTTTTCCTCGATTGCCTCTTTGAATACCTCGGTGTGCAGTTCGACAAATCGGCGCTTACGGCCATTGGCGACATGAACCGTTTGTGCTTTTTTACAACGAAGTGCGCTTACGACATAGAGCCTCTTTACTACGGCTCCAAGTATGACAAAAATGATGAAGCCGTGAAAGCCGGGCTGAAGACTACCGATGATGTGAAGTTGGGCTTCTTTCAGAAGGTGGTCACGGGCGAGAAAAACATCAATACGCTTTTTGAGGATGTAAACAAATGGCTCGACTCTCGTGGGTGTGGCGGCAATTTGAAACTCGAAAATCCGAAGGATAAGAGCGTGCAGCAAATAAGCTATTACCCCGTGACCTTTACGTTTGAGGAAGTGGAAGACCCCCGTTTCCCCAACAAGACCTATCGGACCTGCAAGCTCATTGAGATGAAGAGCGATACGGCGACCACTGAGACGGTTGGAGAGAAAGGCGTGGCGAGCATCACCACAAAAACATCCATCAACGGAGCGCAAATGAGCGCCAGCATCTTCCGTATGTATGCCAATGGCGAGAATTTTCCTGCCGAGTCGGTGTCGGACGTGATTGATTCTTTGGAGCAGCAGTTTGGCATTAAGTTTTATTACGACTACGAGCGGCGCAAGGTCACGGCCTATCTCATCCGTGACGTGTTTCGCAAGCAGAACCCTACCCCACGCCCCCTTCATGCCCAGTTGCTTTCTATGGTGCCTGTCACGGAGAAGATTACGGGTGTTAGGGCGTGCTATTCGGCAGAGAGCGATGCGAAGGAGCAACGCGACAACGTGAAGAACAACGTGAAAGACTACAATACCGATTACGATTATATCGACTATCGGAAAGACCGTACCATCACCAATCTCACCTACAAGGACATTATTCATAACGTGAAAAATTGCCAGATGAACCTGTTTGTTGACTTGCAGACGGGCAACAAGTATCGTGTGAAGATCGACAAGGATTTCACCAACGCAGGCGACATGAAGCCTCGCTTGTTTGAGGTGGGAGCGTTGAAAGGTGTGGAGGTAGGCGATTGCTCCACGCTTAACGAGGATTTTGTTTATGAGATAAAATCGTCGTTTGTCCCCGTAGGCATGGTCGATGCCAACTATCGTAAGGCTTTGTCGGCAAGTTCGGGCAAGGTCTTTTATAACGATGCAGCCGTGCAGCCCACAGAAGGCGTAATAGAGGGAAATATGGCTACGGAAATCAATGGTGGTTATGCGGAGACGCAGATGGTCGCACTCTTCGACGAGGATATGGAGCATGAGTTTGTTAAACAATATGTGAAGAACACCATATCTTCGGCTGTGGCTGACTTCTACGTTACCGAGGTGTTGTCGCTTCGTGAGAGTTACGATCCATCTTCTACCGATGATGGCAACTCGCCCTTGCAAAATCACGACTGGGGGCTGTCAGTCGCCATCATGCGTGGAGGTGGAGTGGATTCGGGCCATGAAGCTTATGATTACGACTATGATGGCTTTGGTAACTCCAAATGGCGCACAACGGTTGGGAAGTATGCCCTTACCACCGATTCGGTTGACAACTATGCACATGGGTACGACTATAACGGCACAGGCAACGAGGAGCGTTTCTCCTTGAAACCACGTGCATGGGTGCAGCCCGAATGGGCGAGCGCACCCCTTGTGGTGAGCGATCCGCTTATCAAAAACAGGGGATGGGTAGACACGTTCCTGATTGATTACATCTATTTCTTGCTCCATCGCAAGAAATACTATGTGACGTGTTTCACCTCTGTTGCCCAAATAGCCGACATTCAGAACCATTGGCGTGAATGGTGGACCCTTGATGGGAAGAAATTCCTTATTGACAAGGTAAACGCGGAGGTGTCGGCAAAGGATGGCTTGGGAAAGGTAGAACTTGAAATTTACAGTTTATAAATCAACGAACAATTTGTTTTTATGGCTTCGAGAATTGCACTAAAATCGGGTTCAATCTTTAACGGGACCCCTATTACGTTTGAGATAACACCAACCATCCTTGATACGCCTCCATCGTTTCATCGTGTTGTGGTGGAAGTGAAATGTGGCATGACGGGTGGAAACTTTGAGACCATCAAGATGTTTGAGCCTGTCCTGGAAGAGAAATCGGGAACGACTGTCGAGGTGGATGTTTCGTCGGCCTTGCGTACCCTCCGTGATGCTTACGTTTACACATCCGAGCCCACGGTTTATCCCATGGTGAAGTTTCGTGTCAGCACATACGATGAGTATATGCTGAATGGTGAGGTCCATTCCACAGAACCCATTACCTATCCTGTTGCCGACAAATACCTTTGCACCTTGTTTGGAGCCTTTTCTGACATAGAGCGTTTGTCGGCGGGCGAAACCAAAGGTGTGACTCGCTTGTCAACCAAACCCACATCATCACCACACTTGGTAAGTGTAGGTGAGCCTTTTGCCTATACGTCGTCTTATGTGTCGCCACAAACCATTGAGGGGAGTGAATCGCTTGTGGCTCCCGAGTCGAAAGTGACGGTTATCACTAATGAAGGCCAACAAATTTTGGGAGGCCAGTCTGTTTACGCCATGCCGGCCACCGAAGGACAATACCGTGACGTTTTCCGCTTTATCAATTCATTTGGTGTATTAGAGAGCGTTAGCGTCCCGAAAGCGCATGGGGAAAAGCTCGCCATATCATCATCTTCCTATATAAGGACCGTAAAGGAATCTTTTGCGCGTTTTTCACGCGCCCTTGTGAAGAAGTCGGGAAATCAAGAAACGTGGACGTTTGAGACCGACCCATTGAATGAGGATTGGCTGCGGTGGTATTTGCACGAGTTCTTCATGAGCGAACACGTTTGGATTTTGGTCGGCAACCGCTATTTGCCTTGCACGATCGAGACGGATGATGAAATAGCTTTTGTTGATCATACGCAAAGCGCTATGTACTCCTTGTCTTTTTCGGCAAAGTTTGGCATCTATGGCAACGTGAAAGGATAACATTCTTTTCCATATATCAATAAATCTTATGGCCTCAAGGAATGTTTTGGGTTCCTTGGGGCCGTTTGTGTTTCCAACTATGTCCGTATGAAAAAAGTTGTTTGTTGTAATTTCGCTATTAGATAAAACGAATAAATGACAACACAAGCAACACCAAAAGATTACTGGATTTCTCCCTCGGCACTCTATATCGAACTGAATGCCCTGAATAATCCCAATTTTATACAGGCATCGTGTGTAAGCGGTGCCCAGATACTTGTGTACGTTAAGGGCATCATTGGTTATGATGCGGGGCACAACTACCGTCGATGGCCATTGCAGGCCGCACCTACGGTCTTTAATACGCATTCCGAAAAATATATTTATGCGGCCATCCCGCGTGATCTGAATAGCGCCACGACAGCATGGGTGGTGTTCCCCTCTGAGGAAATTGACGTTTATGGAAAGAATCATGCGGACGAGCAGGTTGGTGACGAGAGATTTTACTACATCTTTTTGCAAGGTGTCCTGACATCATCGGGCGATAACGGTACGGAGAAGCGCGATTGGAAGGCCGATGTCGTTACGGGGTATTTGTCTTCCGACGAAGCCTTGGCGGCGGGGCCTACCGATACTGCTTGGTACGAGTATAGCCAAGTGAGCCAACTGGTGACGTTCCTCAAGGATCTCACCATGAAGGCCGGAACGAAATTCCGTACTCTTTATGCCCAGGTTCTGACCGTAGTCAAGGGCGGTAGCATAGCGTTTGAAGGGCAGGGCGAATTGGGCGGTATTGCCAACAGCGCAACACCTGTTGATTCTGAAGACCGGATAGTTACGCCTAAGTATGTTGACGATAATGCCTTGTCGAAGCGCCATGACGATTCTACCGAGTTCAACTTGTCGATGAAAGACTTGCAGGTGCGAGGTCTTGCGGATGTTTTTGGCAACACTATCCTTCGCGGCAATGTGCGGATGGATGGCAACGCCACCATCGGAGGCGACCTCGGTGTGACCGGCAACACCACGCTGACCGACGTGGTGGTTGACCGTGTGCATGACGCGAAGTCAACGCCAGCCGATCGTGTCATCGTGGGGGCGCAGGGCTTCGACCTCTATATGGGCGAGGATGGCAAGAGCCATCTTTACATCGACTACCTCACGGCCCGCACCAAGTTCTTTGCGGCCTCTGCCGAGGTGCGCAAGGTGAGCTATTCGGGCGGCACAACGCTCTTCTCCAACGCGGGCAGCACCATCATGAAGGTTGTGGATGTGCTCAACGAGAGCAAGGTCGTGATAGCCTACAAGTGTTACGCCCTGGCAGACGACGGCACGACCAAGACGATGAATTGGTGGCATCCTGGCATGATGGCCTTGTGCCAGACTTTCAACGTCAAGGCTGGCGACACGGCCAACCTTGCCAACCGCTACTATTGGCGATTGGTGGTGGGCGTTGGTCAGGAGACGCTAAACGATGGCAAGCTATACGATTACGTCATTCTCTCCAACAAAAAGACATTCGTCGGCAACGAGGCCGTGGTTCCCGTGGGCTCTACGCAGGTCATAGGATGGAACGGCCACCCCTTGGTGTTCGGCAATGTGGCCATCGAGGTTGGTTCTAAAGGCGGCATGGAGAGCTTCGCTACCGTGGTGGCCGACTATGAGGGACTGACCAACGACGAGTCGGGAACGGCCATCGCCTCCCGTGTGTTCTACGGCTATGAGCCTTCCGCAGATGGTGGAGAGCCAGACGCTCCCCTGCCCTACGATGTCATCGTGCAGGCAGGCGATCAGGTGCAATGGGGCAAGTATGGCAACCTCATTAAGCTCACTACCTCTGTGGAGGATGGTGTTGATGCTGCCAACGCTCCCTCCATAGCCATGTACCACAACATGGGAGCGCCCTATAAGGTGGGCGGTGGGGTCAATCCATATCAGTGGAAGACGCTCACATCACTTGACTCGCCTGAGCTGGTCTTGAAGAACGCCAACAATTTCAAGTTCTTCACCGACGACGACCCCAACAACATCATCGACCCCATCACGGTTTCGTATGAGATAAATGCGAGCGCCGATTTCATCATTCGCAAGCCTACCACGCAAACGGCCACGCCCACCGACATGACCTTTACCGTCACAAAACGGATGGGCAACAAGACGGAGGATGTCACGGCCACCGTCAATCTCTTTGCCGACTACACTACGACCGACGGAGCAACTAAGGCTGATGTGCCCATCAAGCGCCTGTCCGACATTGGCGTGAGTTTTTATGCGCTTGCCTCTGTTTCCGTCAAGGCGAAGGATAAGAGCGGTGGCGATACGCTTGCCACTCTCAGCATCCCTGTCTTGTCGGATGGCGAGAATGGTAAGAATGGCACAAGCGTAACCATCAAAGGCTCGCTTGATAGCGTTGACCAGCTGCCCACAACGGGCAAGGAGAACGAGAGCTACATCATAGCTGGCGACCTGTGGGCTTATACAGGCACGAGCAAGGAGGATGCCGAGAACCATAACGGATTCACCAACATGGGACGCATCAAGGGCGAGGATGGCAAATCGGCTACCCAATATTACATTCATACCGCATGGATGAAAGCAGCCGATGGAACAGGGTTTACCGTTGATAATCCGAATGGCGCAGCCTATCCATACATCGGAACGCTTGTAGACGCAAACGAGAAAGCCTCTATAAATTGGAGCGACTACAAATGGACCTACGTCAAGGGCGACGACGTAACCATCAGTAGCAAGAGCGTGACGTATGCCATCAGCGCAGACGGCATCAATCATCCGTCTGTGTGGAGCTCCAACATCATCGAGGCAACAAACGAGAAGCCTTACCTTTGGACGCGCACGCTTGTGACCTACAAGGATAGTTTGGGAGAGCACCCGGTAACAAGCTATTCTGTTTCGCATAAGGGCAAGGATGGGCAGAATGGCGATCCAGGCACCAACGGCAAGGATGCCGTGGAGTTTGTCATTAAGGATGCGCCCATGGTGTTCGACACGGCAACCGATGGAGTTGTGCCCACCGGCACGAGCAAGACCGCAAAGATTTACGTCTACCGTGGTGGGGTGAATGTCAGCACCCAGCCTATCGCAGGCATCGTTGACCAACAGGGATGCTCTGGCGCAAGTGTGACGAAGTTTTCCGACCATTTCGAGGTGACACTTGAAGGCCGCTACATCAAGAAGGATGGTGGTGTGAGCGTGACGAGCGGATATGTCGCCGTGCAACTCACCTATGATGGCAAGGCTTATGTGCAGCAGGTGCCGTTCCTCGTCAACGTAGCGAAATTCACGGGCATGGTTAGCTCAAACAACACGGAGCTGAGCACCAAGTACACCGAACTCTCCAACAAGCAGGCGCAAACCGCCAAGGATGTGACGAACTTGCAGACTACGCTTAATGGCGTGCCTATCAAGAGCAACGACGACCTCACCAAGTACACCTCGGAGATTAAGCAAACCGCACGTGAGATTTCTGTCGAGGTGAGCTCGGAGGCCGTGCGAACAGGCCGCAATATGCTCTTGGGTTCCGATTTCCACCGCCAGGGCTACGGCTATGCGCCCAACGGCACGGCCTTCACGGAGAACAACCTAAAGATACGCACCTACGATGGCTTTGCCGGTTGCAACTCCCTGTTCATCGAGCAAACGGCCATCGGCAACAGCTATGCTGGCGTGAGGTGGGCCGACGTGCCTGTTACGGGTGGCAAGACCTATGTCATTTCCGCTTGGCTCAAACGCATGAGCGACACCTTCGGCGACCGATGCTCCATCATCGTGCATGAGTATGCTGGCAACGGCACGACGATTGCCAAGAACAACTCTTTCACGGCGCTTGATGCCGATGCCGATCCAAAGGGCACTTGGCGCAAGAAGGCGGTTACTGTCACCTTGCAGGCCACCACAACAAGGGTGAACGTCATATTCTGCCTTGGCTCAACAGGCGCTTTCTCGCTCTGTCAGCCTATGATGGAGGAGGGCACGGAGAGTAACGGTTGGACGCTTGCCCCTGCCGACTACGGTTACATTATGGGCAACCGTATCGTGGGTAGCCTTGCGCTCACGAAGACCGCCGCCGCCCTTGCGCAGGATGGCTCTACGGCAAGCATCGCTGGCCTTTATGGCACGGTAATCAAGGGCGAGGATGGTGTGGCGACGGTGGAGCGCGACGCGCAGGCCACCAAGACGCAGCTCGCCATTGTGGTGCAGGGCTACCTGAAGGCCAACACCGACTATGTGCTCTCGTTCGATGTTCGTCGCATCGACGGCAAGGACGATGGTTGCGCCTTCGTGTCGTTCGTTCGCAAGGTGCTCTATTCGGAGCTTTACTCGGGCAAGGTCTCCATCTACTCGAAGGAGAACGGCAACGCCACCGAGAGCGGCTACTTGGAGATCAAGCCCTCTGGCGACTGGCAGCGTGTGTGGGTGCATTTCCGTCTGTCGGTGGACTGGACCGACTCGACGGGAAAGAATTTCAACATCGGTGTGTTTGGAGGCAATGGCACGGGCAACAGCATCCGTGCGCAGTTCCGCCGCCCGAAGCTGGAGGCGTGTGCGGCCATGACCGAGTACACAGACGCACAGGCCGACTATATCGAGGACGAGGACATATCAAAGAAGTTGCGCCGTACTGGTATCGACATCACCAATGGGCGCATCACGCTCGATGCCGAGAAGACCATGGTCACGGGCGACCTGACGGTTCAGGGCATCATTACCGACTCCACGAGTTATGTGGATATGGACGGCACGCTTTGGTCGCCCAACGACGTGGGCGAGTTGGTGAACACAAAGAAGAACCTCATGACTACCGATGGTGGAGTATTCGCTCCCATCGACATGACGACCATCAAGAGCCTACAAATACAGACCGCCGACCCGTCGGCCTTGGGCGCAACAGGGATAAATCCATCGCCTGCCTTGGTGACGCTTCCTATGTACGATGCCGTTGACCTCGGTTGTGGCATCACTATCCCTGCCTACCGTCGTTCGGGCACGCATGTGCTCATCCGTAACGGTTTCTCGCTCGCTTATGGTATGTGGGCGAAGAGCGCAAGCTGGGGCAACGCCAACAACAACTACACGGCCTTGCGGCAGAACATAGCCAATGCGGCTGCCTACATTTGCACCGACCCCCGACTGCTCGCCCTCGACAACTACAAGTATGCCACCCCCACCATTACGCCCGACGGTCAGGATGACAACGGGGCTTCGGCCACCGCTGAGTGGTTCAAGGGTGGATGCTTCCTCAACGGTCGCCGTGGCCGATGGATTGCGCTCCTGCCCGGTCAGGAGATAGAGCTTGTGTCGGTTATCACCATGTGGAAGACAGGAACCAATACCGCCGTGCCCTACCTCGCTTGGTATATTGTGGGCGGCAGCAACATCGACTGGCTCGACAAGCTCATCTCTATCCGTCCGGCTGATAGCGCATATAATGGCTATGAGGGCTATTTCGAGCAGGAGATAACAGGTGGGCAGAATTTCGGAGTGGGTTCTATCGACAAGTACCGTGACGCTTTCTTCGGGCCTCGCCAACTGAGCGATGGTTACGTTGACGGTCTCGCCGCCCAGACGGTCGTCGTCACGCTATCGGCAAACGAAGCGCCATACCTTTCTGTTCAATAACAAGCATAAAATCCTATAAAGTATGAAGAAAATAGTAAAAGGCAACGATTTCACGCTTCGCATCCCTGTGAGCCGCATGGTAAATGGGGAGGCGGTGCCCTTCCCATTGCCGGGATGCACCGACATTGTGGTGAACGTGGTGAGCAGCTACCGCCGTATCTCCCTGCCTTTCTCCATCGACGTTTCCGACGACCACATCATCAATGCGCGTGTGGAGGGCGACGCTATCCCTCGTGGCATTTACGCCTTGGAGGTGAAGGGCAAGTTCTTGGGCAACGACTGGCGAAGCAACGAGTATGAGCAGTTTAGCATCGTAGACAACAACGCTTCTGGCGACACGGCATTCACGCCACAGGAGGGCGAGGACAGCGTACTGATGAACACGGCGCTCATCATCCTCGCTCCCGACGTGGCGCTTGGTGGCCTGATCAAGGATGCCGAGAGCGCCATCGCCAAGGTGGACGAAAAGCTGGCCGACGTTGACTCAACGGTTGGCGAGGTCTTGCGCAAGGCCGATGCCGCCACCGAGCAGGCCACCACGGCGGCAACCAACGCCAACACACAGGCAGACCGTGCAAAGGCCGTGGCCGAGGAGGGGATGCGCCTGAACCAATCCGTGCAGACGGCTGAGAACATGCGCATCCAAGCGGAGAAGGATCGTGGGCTGGCCGAAGAAGGGCGCAGCACAGCAGAGTCAAAGCGCCAGGTCGCTGAGAGTGGGCGAAACGATGCCGAGGTGTCGCGTGTGTCGGCAGAGAACATGCGTAAGACCGACGAGGCGACACGCATCCGTCAGGAGGCCGAACGTAAGACATCGGAGGAGGAGCGCATAGCCAACGAGACCGCCCGTGTGAGAGCAGAGGAGAAGAGAGCTGCCTCGGAGCAGCAGCGCGTCTTAGACGAGCAGGCACGAAACGATGCCGAAGCCGAGCGCGTCAAGGCGGCCAAGGAAAACAAGGCTGCCACCGACCAAGCGGTGAAGGACTGCCAGCAGGCCGTGGCCGACGCTAAGGTGAGCATTCGCTTTGATCATGCGTCTAAATCGTTAATCATCAGAACAGGAAAGGAGTGACCCTATGGCAGATTCGTTGAACACAATTAACGTCGTGGCCCTCACAGAGGCCGCCGACCTCAAGGATGGCGACACCCTGTTGCTCATTCGTGACGATGGGCAGGGAAACAAGACCTGTTACCGCATAGAAGGCCGTTCCTTCCGAGGGAAGAGTGCCTATGAGGTGGCAAAGGAGAACGGCTATACGGGTACGGAAAGCGACTATGCGGCGCAGGCCGCCAAGGTCGCCAATTTCGACGTCCGTTTTGACCCAAGCTCAAAAAGTTTAATCATCAAAAAATAAGATAGAATTATGGCAGAAACTATTATTTCTAATAACGCGGAGGAGGTTCAGGTCAAGATTATTCCCGAGAAGGCAGGAACAGCCTATGACGCGACCAAGGCTTATCGCCTACTCGACTACATCGTTATCGACAACACGGAAATGTATATCTGCACCAATGTTGACGAGACGACAAACACTTGTGTCGGCAAGCCTCTGACCGACACCAACTATTGGGACAAGTGCATCAGCATGGCAGACATCAAGGCCGCAGCGGAGAAGGCCACCACGGCTGCCACCACGGCTGCCAAGAGCGCCAATGACGCGGCCACCGCCGCCACCACCGCCAAGACCAACGCCGATGCCGCCACGAAGAAGGCCACCGATGCGGCAGGTGCGGCCATCACGGCAACCACCAACGCCAACACGGCAACGCAAAAGGCCAACGACGCGGCAACGGCTTCCGAGAAGGTGAACGCCACCATCACCGCCGAGAACGTGCTGGAGGTGACTGACCGAACCGGCGCGAAGAAGACGCTGGCGCTTGCCGAGCAGACTGCTACGACCGAGAAGCTTGCAGCCTTGGAGAAGACCGATGAGCAGCAGAACAACCGTCTTGGCAAGTTGGAGCAGGCCGTGGCCGACCTTGGCGGCACATCCGACGCTTACTACTACGCCTCGCAGGACACGTCGCAGCCCAGTCCTGACCTCGTGAACCCTCAGACCAATGCGAGCATCCAACTGTTGCAGGACATGTACCGCCCCTTCCTCGTTGACCACACCGAGGCTAAGGAGGGTATGGAGGTCATGCCCGCCGACGAGCTGAAGCGCAACAACTGGCTTCGCTACGCCAATGGCAAGTTTGCTCCTGCCGTGGGCATCACCGAGGAGATGCGTGCCGAGTGCGACGTGGAGCTCTATCTCGATGCCGAGCACACCGAGAAGTATTGCGACGCTGGCAAGTTCGATGCCGAGCGGTTCTACAATCAGTATGGCATGGCGCAGAAGCTCTATGACGCTTCGGGCAAGGCCGTGCGCATCCTTCGCCCATGGGAGACGACAATCAAGGACTACTCCATCATGGTGGGAGATCCGAGCGGTACGTATCTCCTTGACGGATACTCCACGAAGGAGGGCGAGCAGGACCTCATGTATAAGGGCATCAGTAAGAGCTACCGTGAGGTGGCTGGATGCAAGCCTCGCTATCTCGCACCTACGCTCCTCGCTCCCTGCCACGCCACGAGTGTTACGGGTTCTGACGGTAAGATTCGCTTCCGCTCGTTCCCCTTCCTCTACAACGCTGGCGACAACAACACCAAGGGCGGCTTCAATGCCGATTTCGGTGTGAAGATGTTTTACGACAATGGCTGCTACCCTCGTGTCAACGATGTGTCGCAGGTAACATCCATGAAGTACGCGCGTAACAACAACGCGGATCAGACGAAGCCCTACCCATTTGCGGAGGCTGGCTTCCATGCCTACAACACTTTCATCATTGCCCATGAACTGCTTTATGGCACCAACTATATCAACAATCCCGATACGCTCTTCTCATCAGGTGTGTCTGACCAGAATGATTGTACCAACAATGCGACGTGGAAGAAATATGGAGGCATCAGGGTCAAGGCTGGCAACGATGGCGAATGGTCGTATAAAAAATGGTCGCATATACCGTATTTCATGTATAAAGATGCTAACGGAACAAAGGTTAATGCGAATTTTTCTCTGATTTTCAACAATGATTTTCCGAAATGGCGTGAGATGGAGGCGCAGCTCGTTCTTTCGTTTGCAACTGAGCTTGGCGTTCAGGAGAACACGGAGTTTGATGTCTATGGGCAGAAATACCGCTACATCACTCCTTCAAAGGCCAAGGGATTGGCAGATGGATACATGAACGCCATCGTGTATAAGGTGGTTCCAGCAGAGTGGCAGGGTTATGATGCCAACGGCAATGCCGTGACATGGAAGATGGAGGCTAACCTTTGCCAAGGCATCATCGACGGCCTGACAACCTCTGGTGACATCTTTTGTTACGCAGGAGGTGGCTATGAGCAAGTATCTATCTATCATTCGCCTACATCGGCAGGAAAAGCAGGTACTGAAGAACGAATTTTATATATTGAGACAGACCAACGCAAGTGGCACTCGGAGGCCGTTGTTAGAAAGAATGACAACGGCATGTTTGACTTTGAGAGTCAGTACGAGGAAGTGGGACGTGTGGACAACGCTCTAAGCGGACATCTCAAACAACGTGTGCCTCATACACCATTCTATAAAATGATTGGAGGTTCTATCAGCACATTTGTTTCTGGAGCTAATTACAATGAAAACTATTACAATGCCATTGAAGGTCAACATGTTCGATTAGGAATCCGTATTTGCGGCATTCCTGTTTGGAATCATTGTGGCTCGCGGTATTTGAACGCACGCTCTTCTGTCGATATTTCAGGCAAATCCAATGGCGGTTCGGCTCAATGTCTTTTCAAAAAACGCGGTTAGGCGCAGCCCCCGCATGAGTTTCTTAAATAATCTTTTAACAAGAAATGCAAGAAAGATATGATAGCAAAAAATTACATGGAGTTGCCCACCGAAGGGCTGACGAGAGGGTGTATGCTCGATGAGG
>OIZV01000030.1_pt1 | contig 100111 bp, 82 predicted proteins | sample 1588681 | NCBI WGS metagenome assembly OIZV01 (sample SAMN03283281) | human gut metagenome | biome: human-associated habitat; material: feces | host: Homo sapiens | place: Peru | collected 2012 | reverse complement strand
GAAACTGTTTCACGTTGCATAAAATAATGAGGCTGAGTTGTATAGTGTAATATTCATATCGTGCCTTGAAGGTCTTCTTTAATCCGCCTTTTTATTCTTTCTGTTGTCAAAATGCTCCCTTTTCATTCAACCAAGGGAAAGCTGTGGTCGGATTCATCTAATCTTGGGTCGATGTGGGCATCGACCCCTACGATAAAGTGAGATTAAAGAACAAAACGCATAACATGATGCTCATATCATGCCGCCGAATCCGACTGCTTTTATTATAATGTGAAAAACAATCCATTAAGTTAATGACATTGGCAACAAGGGGAGTGAAGTTTTAATACGATAGTGAACGAACCGTGGTTATTTATTTTTTGAAACCGTTTTTATTGGATTTACACTATATTTCCAAGAATTTTTGTTAATGTTTTTCTTCGTTACATCTTGTATTTTTCGTCTAAAAAATGTAAAATATTTCGGTAAGGGAAAGTCGGCGAATAGAAGTCGATTGGGAGGATAAGAAACGCATTGTGCATGAGCGTTGGCTCGATGATGTTTTTATCCGGTGGAACGGCATTGCAGGAGTATCCGGAAACTCCTGCGCCGTTATGGGATCTTATATTGACAAAACAGACATAATGCAGTAAAATATTTCCATACAGAGGGGTATGGAGACAGACGCATTGTGCAAATGGAAATTTTAAGCACTGATGTGCGGGTTCGCCCTGCGCGCGGTGCTTTTTGTCGTTTCTTGTCTTATTATCCCGAAAAACAGGAGGAAAGCCAATGAAAAGAACAGTAAAAAGAATCCTTGCGGTACTTCTTACGGTCGTAATGCTTTTGAGCGTCACACCGATGAGCGTATTCGCAAAGGAAAACATGACCGACGGCACTGCGGAAGGTGTAATGTCGGATGTCAATTTGAAAGCGACCAATTCTGTTGGTGAGCTTGTTACAAAAGCGCTTGAGAAAAACGGCTTGGATGCCGAAAGTGAATATGGCGTAACAGGTCTTGATTTTGACGGAAAAACTGCTACGGTAACAGGTTTTGCCAAAGAAAATTGTGCACTCATCGTTGCAATTTATGATGAGAATTCGAACCGTATGCTTGCGAGCGGAATCGGTGAGTTTTCGGAGGATGAGCAGACCGCTTCTGTCGAAATTTCAACAACGCAAATGCCTGAATATTATATTGCTCATGCTTTTTTGCTTGATGAAAACGGATCGGCATTATGCGATAAATTTACATCAAGAGAGCATACCCATGACTTTGAAGAATTCTATGAAAAAACAGTTGACGATTTTGACAAGGATAAGGTTATAAACCTCGATGAAAATAAAAAGAGTAATTTCGCTGTTTTGACCGAGGGTGCGGAAACAGTTGATGCACAGAACGGAAAGAATAAGCTTGTCAGTGTTGATGACGAAAAAGGCATATATGTTTTCGAAAATATCGATTCGGATATTTCTTCGCTCAAAGCAGGGGATGTATTCCGCTATGAGCAGAAAAATGAGCAGGATGTGCTTGTTATAAAGGTTAAGTCGGTCAGCATAAACGGCAGCACTGCAACTGTAACCTCGGATGATACGGACCTGACTGAGGTGTTTGACTATGTGAAAATAGAGGGCAGCACCACCGGCGAAAACACGACCGTTGATATGTCGGAAGCTGATGAAGGCGTCGAATACAGAAGAATTGAAGAAGAAACCGGAGAAATACAGACCAGTAGTTTCGACTATAATGACAGCAAATCAGTTTCCAGCGAATTTACAATAAAGGAAAAAGAGATTAAAAAGAATGTAAAATTGTCCGCTAAGCTTACTTTTAAAGTAAGTGCAAGCGTCAATGTGTATTATCAGAGGAAGGCATTTGCCGATGATTATCTTGATATGTCCATTAAGATTGAGCCATCTGTCGCAATATCTTTTTCGCTCACGGGTAAGGCGGAAAAATCCTTTGTAAAGCTTGGTGAAATAGGAATATATGTATGTCCGGGTGTGTACATCGGATTTACACCGCAATTTGTTGTTGAAGTTTCCGGCTCAATAAGCATATCGGGAACGATTAAAGGATGCATAGGTTATAGCTATAACAGTGACGAGGGCTTCAAGAATACATCATCTCCGTTTGATTTTAAGCCGAAAGTGGAGATAAGCGTTGAGGTTTTTACCGGAATAAATTTGAAGCCGCATATTGCGATTATCCACGAAAAGATTGCCGATGCGTCGATATCCGGTGAAATCGGTTTTAAAATTAAAGCTTCGACTGACTTACTGGAAGGCGCAACAAGCAAAGCAAAACATGATTGCAAGGTTTGTATTGACGGCGATATTTCATTTGTCATTAAATTCAGTGCAGAATTAAAGCTATTCAATTCGGAAAAATGGAAATACGGAGCTGATTTATGGAATACATCATTTAAAATTGCGGATTTCTATATTTCGGTACCGTACGGCTTCGGTTGGGGAGTTTGTCCTCATAAATTCTATGAGGTGAAATTTACCGTTGCCGATTTGGACTATGAAAAGGCATATAAAATTTCATCTGTCGGAGCAGGAATACTGAGTGGAATAATTACCGGAAGTATTTCTACCGGATTAAAGGCATATGAATTGGTAAACGACAATTTCTTTAAATCAAACAGTTCAGCATTGATAAGTAAAGGAAATGTTAAAGGTAACGGCAACTCAAGATATTATCTTCACGGAAGTGATACATGGGATGGAAATATCGCAACGGTAACAGACGGTGTTGCAACGCTTTACTATACAAACGGTGACCAAACGGCAACAATAACTGCTTCCGGGTACAAGAGCAAAGATATAAGCTTCACAATCAATGATTCGGGAAAATCACTTGTTGTTTTTCTTGAAAAAGATTCCGGCAGTGATAACCCCGGCGGAGAAACGGGCGGCTCAACCTCTGACGGAACGGGAAGTAACGACAGTGTATTCAAGGGCACGGAAGCGACAGGAACAATTATTAACTTCGGTTCATATCCCCAGTCAAGAGTAAACGACACGGTAACAATAAACAATCTTGACGGTGTAACAAAGAATTGGAAGTCGTATAACTACTACAGCGGAACAGGAAGCTTGAGTTACGGCAATATGAAACCGTCGGACTACATGAAATATGCGGACATCGTATTTAGCGGCAACAAATACAGAGCCGTAACCTTCAGCGAATACAGACCGTATTGCACGGGATATACACACTCGGACGGAACATATCAGGACGACAACGGCTATTACACAGGAAATACATACTATTTCAAATATGAGCCGCTTAAATGGCGAGTCCTTGACGCAAGCACAGGCTTGGTTATCTGCGACAGTGCAATAGATTCACAGCCTTATAACAACTATATTCTTTATTCAGGTAGCGAGTATTGGGGCGACAGCAATAAAAAGCATTATGCAAGCAACTGGGAATACAGCAGCCTGAGAGCGTGGCTTAACAATGATTTTTACAACACAGCATTCAGCAAAATGCAGCAAGACAGAATAAAAGAGCTTACACGAGAGAATAAGAGTACATATGACAGCAAATACGATAGCAATCCTACATCGGATAAAATCACGCTTCTCTCATACTGGGATGTGCTGAATACAAGCTACGGGTTCAGTTCATCATACAACACAAATGACACCGCAAGACAGCGCAAGGGAACAGACTATGCAAAATGTCAGGGCTTATGGGTGGTTAGCACGAGTTCGAGTTACAGCGGAAACTCTTGGTGGTGGCTGCGCTCCCCCCGCGATTCCTACCATGCTTTAGATGTCGACTACGAAGGTTGGGCGTGCAACGGCTACTACTATGATGTCTATGGTACTAGCGGAGGCGTTATCCCGGCTTTAAATTTGGGAAAATCTACAATCTCTACATCTTCAATCCTTACGGGAGAGATTGCTGCCGATGATGTTACGGACGAGAACGCACCGAAGACAAGCCAAGCGGCGCAAACGGTTTATTCTCCGCTTGCGAACGGTGAATTTACGCTCGGCTCTGCGGTTGACGGCAACCGCTACATGGTCTACGGTGTGACGGATTACAGCGACGGTTTCACGCTCACGAGCGACAACCTCGTTTATATCGACTGCTCCGAGGGCAAGGACGGCAAGGTAACGCTTTCCTACAAGCCGAGCAGAACCGACAGTGCAACGGTAATCGTTGTCGGCGACTTCGGCAGCGGAATCGAAGCTAAAAAGGTTGAATTCAAGACGGGCTACACCGTAACATGGAATATCGACGGCAAAACCGTGACCGAGATTTACGCCGCAGGCGATAAGCTCACTCCGCCGACCGTTCCCTCAAAGAGCGGCTACATGTTCAAGGGCTGGGACAAGAGCGTTCCCTCGACCATGCCTGCAAACGACCTGACCTTCACGGCGGTTTATGAAAAGAACGTCGAAAAGAAGAATGTCAAGTCCGTTTCGATTGACGACATCTCGCTGAACTACAAGAAGTCGGCGACGCTCAAGCCGACGATAAAGGCTGACGACGGCGCAAAGTATAAGGTTGAGTATTCGACATCGAACGCAAAGGTTGCGACCGTTGACAAGAACGGCAAGGTCACCGCAACCAAGCGTGGTTCGGGCACGGCGACAATCACCTGCACCGTAACCGATTCCAACGGCAACGTTGTAAAAGATACCTGTAAGGTCAATGTATCTCTGACATGGTGGCAGTGGATTATTATCATTGTCCTCTTCGGCTGGATTTGGTATTAACGTATAGCATCTATCATCACCAAAGCTCCTCCACTCGGGGGAGCTTTTTGATGCTTTGAAGCAGGAATTATCCAAGCCTCCTTTGTTGCAAGGGAAGGGATAAAAAGGCGGATTTAAGAATATTTCTAAGGTCGGTAAATTTCAAGGTGCGATGTGGTCATCGCACCCTACGATGATGTGCAAGAACCGAACAATTCGTAGGGGTCGATGACCACATCGACCCAAAGGTTAGAACGTAAATTTCATGATTCAATCATAAAGTCAGCAGAAATTATCTAAGCCTCCCCTTGTTGCAAGGGGATGTGTCGTCCTTGACGACAGAGGGAATAAAAAAAGTGCCGTATGCCTTCGCGTCGCTTTGCTCCTTGACCACGTCGGCGAAAACAGTCCACAGGACTGTTTTCTTCCGCAGACAAGTCTGCTCCCTCCTTGTTCGAATCCTAAACAAAAAAGAGAAGCAATGCCAAAGCATCACTTCTCTTTTTGGCGGAGAGTTAGGGATTCGAACCCTAGGTACATTACGTACACAGCATTTCGAGTGCTGCACCTTCGACCACTCGGACAACTCTCCATATATTGTTTTTGAAATACGTCAGCGTGTTTTTCAAGCTTATTTATTTCACAACGGATATTCTATCAAAAAACCTTGCGGTTGTCAATAAATAAATGAAAAAAAGAGTATTTTGTTTTGCGTGAAAATGCAACTCATGTACTTTATTTTTTGAAATCGGTGTGATATAATAAACCAGTATGTTTAAAATAATGACAGGAGGTTTTGTGATGGATCATTTTGAACTGGTTTCGCCGTTCGAGCCGATGGGCGATCAGCCGCAGGCAATCGAGGAATTGACGGACGGACTTAACAAAGGATATATGGAGCAGACGCTTCTCGGCGCAACGGGTTCGGGCAAGACCTTCACAATGGCAAAGGTTATTGAAAAGGCGAACAGACCGACGCTTGTTCTCGCCCACAACAAGACCCTTGCCGCTCAGCTTTGCTCGGAGTTCAAGGAGTTCTTTCCGAAAAACGCAGTTGAATATTTCGTTTCATATTATGACTATTATCAGCCCGAGGCTTATATTCCGACAACGGATACCTATATCGAAAAGGATTCGGCGATAAACGACGAGATAGACAAGCTCCGCCACTCCGCAACCTCGGCACTTTCCGAGCGTAGAGACGTTATAATCGTTGCCAGCGTTTCGTGCATTTATTCCCTCGGTGACCCGATTGATTACCGAAGCATGGTTATTTCGCTGAGGACGGGAATGGAAAAGAACCGTGATGAGCTGATTAAAAAGCTGATTGAAATTCAATACGAGAGAAACGACATCAGTTTCACCCGTAACAAGTTCCGGGTCAAGGGCGACGTTGTTGAGATATTTCCTGTTTATTCAAACGAAAACGCTTTCAGAATCGAGTTCTTCGGCGACGAAATTGACCGCATAAGCGAGATAAACGCCCTGACCGGTCAGGTAAAAAACGTGCTTTCGCATGTTGCAATTTATCCGGCTTCGCACTATGTTGTTTCACCCGAGAAGATGGAAAAGGCGATAACACAGATATATTCCGAGATGGAGGAACAGGTCAAGGTCTTTCAGTCCGAGGGCAAGCTGATTGAAGCTCAGCGAATAAAGCAGAGGACGGAATATGATATTGAAATGCTTCGTGAAACGGGATTTTGCAAGGGAATTGAAAACTATTCGGCGATAATGTCCGGCAGAAAACCGGGCGAACCGCCATTCACCTTGCTTGACTATTTTCCCGATGATTTTATGCTTTTCGTTGATGAATCGCATGTCACCCTGCCGCAGGTCAGGGGCATGTACGGCGGCGACAGGTCGAGAAAGGAAAGCCTTATCAATTTCGGCTTCCGACTTCCCTCGGCTTATGACAACAGGCCGCTGACGTTTGATGAATTCTATAATAAAATCGGACAGAAAATATTTGTCAGCGCAACGCCGGGCGAATTTGAACGCCAAAAGAGCGTGCAGATCGCCGAGCAGGTCATCAGACCTACAGGCTTGCTTGACCCCGAGATTTCCGTGCGCCCGACCGACGGCCAGATCGACGATCTCATCTCGGAAATCAACATGAGAATCGAAAAGGGCGAGCGTGTGCTCGTTACGACCCTCACCAAGAAAATGGCTGAGGATTTGACGGATTATATTGAAAATCTCGGCATCAAGGTGCGCTATATGCACTACGATGTCGATACGATAGAGCGAATGAAAATCATTCGTGACCTGCGACTGGGCGAGTTCGACGTGCTCGTAGGAATCAACCTTCTGAGAGAGGGTCTTGATATTCCCGAGGTGTCGCTCGTTGCGATACTTGACGCAGATAAAGAGGGCTTTTTGAGAAGCGAAACCTCGCTCATTCAGACGATAGGCCGAGCCGCTCGAAATGCGAACGGCAAGGTCATCATGTACGGCGACACGGTTACGAACTCAATGGAGCGAGCGATTAAAGAGACACTGCGCCGTCGTGAGAAGCAGGAAAAATATAACAAGGAGCACGGTATTGTGCCCAAGACTATCAAGAAGGACGTCAGGGAGATTCTTGAAATCTCGTCGCCCAAGAATGATAAGCCGCACAAGCGCATGAGCCGTGCCGAGAAAGAACAGATGATTAAGCAGCTCACCGCCGAGATGAAGGCGGCGGCGAAGATACTTGAATTTGAACATGCAGCATATCTTCGTGACCGCATAAACAAATTGAGAGAGGATAAGTAATGCGACAGAATAAATTGATCGTAAAGGGTGCGTGTGAGCACAACCTGAAAAATGTTGACGTTGAAATTCCGAGAGACAAGCTTGTGGTTTTCACAGGACTTTCAGGCTCGGGCAAATCATCGCTTGCCTTTGACACGATTTATGCCGAGGGTCAGCGCCGCTATGTCGAGTCGCTCTCGTCATATGCAAGGCAGTTCCTCGGACAGATGGAGAAGCCGAAGGTCGACTACATTGAGGGACTTTCGCCTGCAATTTCCATTGACCAGAAAACCACATCAAAAAATCCCCGTTCCACGGTCGGAACGGTTACGGAGATATACGATTATCTGAGACTGCTCTATGCAAGAGTAGGTATTCCGCATTGTCCCGTCTGCGGCAGAGAGATCTCACGTCAAAGCGTGGACACGATCGTTGACAGCATAATGGAGCTGGAAACGGGAACGAAAATTCAAGTGCTTTCTCCGATCGTCAGCGGCAGGAAGGGCGAATACGTCAAGGAGCTTGACAATATTCGCAAGAGCGGTTTTGTAAGAGTCAGAATCGACGGAATAATATACGACCTTTCGGAGCAGATTAAGCTTGAGAAGAATAAAAAGCACAATATCGAGGTCATAGTTGACCGACTTGTTATAAAGGACGAGATAAGAAGCAGACTTTCCGATTCCGTTGAGACGGCGGCAGGCCTTTCAAAGGGTCTTATCATAATTGATATTATCGGCGGCGAGGAGCTTATGTTCTCGCAGAACTACGCCTGCCCGGAGCACGGAGTCAGCGTTGAGGAGCTTAACCCGAGAATGTTCAGCTTTAATAATCCGTTCGGTGCATGTCCTAAGTGCAGCGGACTGGGAATTTTTATGAAGGTCAGTGAAAAGCTCGTTGTTCCCGATCCGAGCCTTTCGATTCGTCAGGGTGCTGTCAAGGCTTCGGGCTGGTCGGCTGCCGACGGCGGAACGATTGCAATGATGTACTATGAAGCATTGGCGAAGGAATATGGTTTTTCTCTCGACGTTCCGTATAAGGACTTGCCCGAGAAGGCGAAAAAGGTCATCATGTACGGTACCGACGGCAAAAAAATTAAGATGCAGCGCAAGAGCGTTTACGGCGAAGGCACCTATATGAAGGACTTTGAGGGCATTATCAACAATGTTGAACGCCGCTATGCCGAAACAACAAGCGAATATTCACGTAACGAGATTGAACAGCTCATGACGGCGGTTGAGTGCCCCGAGTGCGGAGGTGCAAGGTTGAAAAAAGAGAGCCTGTTTGTCACCGTCGGCGGAATAAATATTTATGAATTTTGCAGCAAGTCAATCAAGGATGCACTTGTTTTTCTTGACGGGCTGAAGCTATCGAAAAGAGATATGATGATTGCCGATGCGATTATCAAGGAGATAAAGAGCCGCATGAAATTCCTTGCGAGCGTAGGACTTGATTATCTCACGCTGACAAGAAGCTCGGGTACGCTCTCGGGCGGCGAAAGCCAACGTATCAGGCTTGCAACTCAGATAGGCTCGTCGCTCATGGGAGTGCTGTATATTCTCGATGAGCCGAGTATCGGACTTCATCAAAAGGATAATGACAAGCTTTTGAATACGCTAAAGGAGCTTCGTGACATCGGCAATACACTGATTGTCGTTGAGCACGACGAGGAGACGATGCTCTCGGCGGATTACATTGTTGACGTCGGTCCAGGTGCCGGAATTCACGGCGGTGAGATCGTCTGCTCGGGCACGCCGCAAGATATAATGAACTGCGAAAAGTCAATAACAGGTCAGTATCTCAGCGGCAGGAAGAAAATTCCCGTGCCGCAGAAAAGACGAAAGGGCAACGGTAAGTTCCTTGAGGTCAAGGGCGCCGCAGAGAATAATCTTAATAATATAAATGTAAAAATTCCGCTCGGAGAATTTGTCTGTGTAACCGGAGTTTCGGGTTCTGGAAAGTCCTCGCTTGTAAACGAAATTATCTATAAACGCCTTGCCGAGGAGCTGAACGGCGCAAAGCGATTCCCGGGCAAGCATAAGGAAATGCTCGGAATCGAAAATCTCGACAAGGTTATTGATATCGACCAGTCACCGATAGGCAGAACTCCACGTTCGAACCCTGCGACATACACGGGTGTTTTCAACGATATCCGTGAGCTTTTCGCCATGACCTCGGACGCAAAGAGCAGGGGATACACGGCAAGCAGATTTTCATTTAACGTCAAGGGCGGCCGCTGCGAGACCTGCCAGGGCGACGGAATCATGAAGATTGAAATGCACTTTTTGCCGGATATTTTTGTTCCGTGCGAGGTTTGCCACGGTGCAAGATATAACCGCGAAACGCTTGAGGTCAAGTACAAGGGCAAGAGCATTTATGATGTTCTTGAAATGACGGTTGAGGAAGCTGTCAACTTCTTCTCCGCTGTGCCGAAGATTCACAAAAAGCTGTCGACATTGTTCGAGGTCGGTCTCGGATATGTCAAGCTCGGACAGGCGGCGACTACGCTTTCCGGCGGTGAGGCTCAGCGAGTTAAGCTTGCAACCGAGCTTGCAAAGCCGGCAACGGGCAGAACAATTTATATTCTCGACGAGCCGACGACCGGACTTCATACCGCTGACGTTCATAGGCTTATCGAGGTTTTGCAGAAGCTTGTTGACAAGGGTAATACGATACTTGTAATCGAGCACAATCTTGACGTTATAAAAACTGCGGATTATGTTATTGACCTCGGTCCCGACGGCGGCGACAAGGGCGGAAATATTGTTGCCACGGGTACTCCCGAAAAGGTGGCAAAGGTTGAATGCTCATACACGGGTCAGTATCTTAAAAAGGTTTTATAATTGAGCGTAATTATGAATTCACCGACGCTGACGGCGGAGAAAAGGAGATCTTGAACGGCAAGGGTAATGTTTGCTAAGAAGCTTTAATTGACAAACAGATTAGTTCTTATTGTATTTTTTATTTCGCTGTGTTAAAATAGATTTCATTGGAAAGTTAGAAGAAACTTTCCAAGCCTCCCATTGAATGATTCAATGATAACCGTTTGCGGCGGCGGTGGGTATAAGAATAGTAACACAGTAATAGCCTTTACGATAAGAGCATAGCACCGTACCGTAAAACAATGAAGCAAAATCATTCGATAATATACAAAACAACGGGGGTATGAATTTGGCAGGTAAAATCAATATGAAAAACTTTTGGCAGCAGCTGCGGCCGATGCTCGGCTACAACGCCGCAAACATTCTTTTCGGCGGCTCGACCTACATAATAAGTCTTTTCTTTATGTCGTATCTGACTGAGGTTGAAGGACTTAACACAAAGCAGGCAGGCTGGGTCTTTGCCTTTGCCCATATTTGGGATGCAATAACCGACCCTGCGATGGGTCTTATCACCGACCGAACAAAGTCAAAGTTCGGCAAGCACCGCCGATATCTTCTTTGGGGCATTGTGCCGATTTTTATATCCTATTTCCTTTTGTGGAATTCATTTGGCCTTTCGCAGATAGTCAGCACGAACGTCATTACGGTTTATTACACCTGTGCATATATGCTCTTTAACACGGCGTACACACTCGTTTGCGTGCCGTACACGGCAATGCTGCCCGAGATTGCACCCGAATACTCACTGAGAACGCAGTATAAATCCGTTGAATACATCTTTAATTCGGTCGGAATGGTTTCTTCATTCGTGCTTGTTTCTGCCGTTCTCGGCTTTACGGACGTTAAGACGCTTGAAGCAACTCCGGAGATCAGAAGCAAGTTCCTTTTCATGGGTCTTGTGCTTGCACTGTTCTTTTCGCTTCCGCTTCTTATAACATTCTTCTCGTCAAAGGAAAAGGATTCGAGAGACATCGTTGTTCCGCCTGTTAATTTTTCGAATATGCTCAACGAGTACAAGCTCGTTTTCAAGAATAAGTCATTCAGACAGTATTTTGCTCTCAGTACCTTTTATTCGATTTCAAAGGGCTTCTACAATAATTCTAATCAGTATTTCATAAAGCATGCCGCAAAGCGTTGGAACAAGTATAATATTCTCAACACCGTTGCAGGCGTCGCCGAGGCTTCGGGATTCCCGATCAACTATGCATTGACGATGAAATACGGCAAGCAGCTCTGCGGAAAGCTGCTCGGACCTATTATGATAGTCGGTCTTGCAATTTCGCTTTTCGTTAATGAGAACACGCCGTCATGGGTCCTTTATCTTGCATCTGTTCTTTATTGCTTCGGCTTCTCCGGCGTAGGCTTTGTCGGAACAAACACTCAGCCGGACGTTACCGACGTCGATGAGCTTATCACAGGCCGCCGCCGTGAGGGCGTTATTTCAACGTTCTCGTCACTTATCAAAAAGACTATCAACGGTTTGATGGCAGCCTTAACGGGCTATATCCTCGCCGCTTTCGGTTTCCATACCGGTGAGGGTGCGGTTCAGACGGCAATGGGTATGTTCGGCATCAAGTTTACATATTCGATTTTGCCGATTATTTTTGCTCTGCTTTCAATTATCGGAATCTATCGCTACAAGATGACAAAGAGCGACCATGAGCTTATCAAGAGAGCAATAGCCGAGAAGAAAGAAACGGGCAAGGCGGTTCTTTCAAACGAGGAAAGAAAAATTTGTGAGGAAATTGCCGGTCAGGAATGGGGCAATATGTGGATAGGCAAGGCCGAAATTCCCGAGGAGCTTGCAGAATTGACCGAAGTAAATACAAACAACTGACGGAGGTATTTTTATGACACGTTACGATTATGCAAAGGCAAAATATGCCGAGATAGGCATTGATACGGAAAAGGTTATAGAAGCCCTTGCAAATGTTCCTGTTTCCGTTCACTGCTGGCAGGGTGATGATGTTACGGGCTTTGACTCAAAGCAGGCTCTTTCCGGCGGAATTCAGGCCACTGGCAACTACCCCGGCAAGGCAACCACTCCGGAGGAGCTTATGGCTGACCTTGACAAGACTTTTTCACTTGTCCCCGGCAAGAAAAAGCTTAATCTCCATGCGAGCTATGCTATTTTTGATGACGGTGAATTTGCCGACAGAGATAAGATCGAGCCGAAGCACTTTGCAAAATGGGTGAAGTTCGCTAAGGATAGGGGAATGGGTATTGACTTTAATCCGACATTCTTCTCTCACCCGATGGTTAAGGATAATCTTACGCTTTCCTCGCCCGACGAAGAGGTTCGTGTATTTTGGGTAAATCATGGCAAGGCATGCCTTAAAATTGCCGAGTATTTCGCAAATGAGACAGGCGTTCCCTGCGTAATGAATATTTGGATTCCCGACGGATACAAGGACATTCCGGCCGACAGACTTGCTCCGAGAGCGAGATTCAAGAAGTCTCTTGACGAGATTCTTTCCGTTCATTATGACAAGAGCAAGGTTTATATCACGCTTGAATCCAAGGTGTTCGGTATCGGTCTTGAATCCTACACAGTCGGTTCTGCTGAGTTTGCACTCTCATATGTAAACTACAAGGGTATCACTCCGCTCATGGACAACGGCCATTATCACCCGACAGAGGTTGTTTCCGATAAGATTTCCTCCCTTCTTCTTTTTAACGAGAAGATTGCGCTTCATATCACTCGCCCTGTTCGCTGGGACAGCGACCATGTTGTTCTTTTTGACGACGAGACAAAGGAGATTGCAAAGGAAATCGTCGCTCATGATGCGCTCGACCGTGTGTTTATCGCAACGGACTATTTTGATGCTTCAATCAATCGTATTGCCGCATGGACTATCGGTCTGAGAAATGTTCAGAAAGCACTTCTCAATGCACTTCTCACTCCTCACAAGGAGTTTGCAAAGCTTCAGGATGAGAGCAATTTTACAAAGCTGCTTGCAGCTCAGGAGGAATTAAAGTTCTTCCCGTTCAATGATATTTGGGCTGAATACTGCTCACGTCAGGGCGTGATCGCCGACGGCACATGGCTTGACGAGGTTGAAAAATACGAAAGAGAAGTTCTTTCAAAGAGATAATTCTTGACAAAATATTGCTGCAGCATGGTCAAAACCGAAAAGACTGAAAAAAATCGGGAAAAAGCAGTGGATTTTGTATTTTTATTATTGACAAATGACGTTTTACACTATATAATGTTTGGTGCATGACATTTGAGGTGAAGAGTATTTATGTATTTCGTTGAGCTTGAGCCTGTCTTTAATAATGAAGGCATGGCACTGCCTTTGGATTTCATGGTTGACATGAGCGATTGTGATATCTACGGCGGAAAATCATTCAATTCGCCCGTTCACATTACGGGAGAAATCAAGAACTCAACAGGTATAGTCAGCATCATTGCGAAGGCTGATTTTACTCTCAATCTCACCTGCGACAGATGTGCGGCTGCATTTGACCGTACCTTTTCAATGCCGATCGAGCATGTGCTTGTCACGGAGCTTAACAACGACGAGGGCAATGACGAATTCATTGCTGTCGATTCGCTCCGATACGATGCCGAACCGCTTGTTCGGGAGGATATCCTCCTGAACCTGCCTACCAAGGTGTTGTGCAGGGATGACTGCCTCGGGATCTGTCCCCGATGCGGCAAAGACTTAAATGACGGTCTGTGTGACTGCGGCAATGAGTGCGACCCTCGCTGGGATGCCCTCTTACAGCTCACACAGGAAGATCAGTAAGAATTATTTATCAGCATTAAGGAGGCGCTCAGAATGGCAGTACCGAAGAGAAGAGTTTCTAAAGCGAGAAGAGACAAGAGACGTTCAAACGTTTGGAAGATGGAAGCACCGGCACTTGTAAAGTGCCCGCAGTGCGGTGAGTACAAGAGAGCTCACAGAGTATGCTCAGCCTGCGGTTATTACAACGGCAAGCTTGTTGTCAAGAAGGACGCATAAGTCTTTTCAATGTGAAACGGAGAAGGTAGAGATTGGACCGTTTAATAGTGTCCCTTCTCTGCCTTTTTGACTTTTTTGACGGATCTTTTTCCGTTATACAGCCCAAAGCTTCCTTGCCGATATTCATATCGTCGGCGGAATCCTTGAACTGTTTAACGAAAAAATCTCTCGTCAAAATGTAGGTTTCGGATCTTTTTCCGTTATACAGCCCCAAAGCTTCCTTGCCGATATTCATATCGTCGGCGGAATCCTTGAACTGTCTAACGAAAAAATCTCTCGTCAAAACTACAGGGGAGCCACGAAGTTTCTGCAAAAAAACAACACAATACCAAGCAAAGGAGGGTCTTTATGGCTGTTAAAATTTCATCTGTTCGGCATCATTCTCCGGCGTCACGTCATTTTGTTAAGGCAGGGGACAAGCTGATAAGCGTAAACGGCCATGAGGTCCGAGATGTGCTTGACTATCAATTCTATATTGACGATGCGCCTGTGCTTGTTATCGAGAAGCCGAACGGCAAACAACGAACCGTTCATTTGAAGCTCGGCGAGGGTGAAACAGGTCTTGAATTTGAGACCTACCTTATGGACAAGCAGCGTTCTTGTGCCAATAATTGCATTTTTTGTTTCATAGATCAGCTGCCGAAAGGCTTGCGTGAAAGTCTTTATTTTAAGGACGATGATTCACGTCTTTCTTTCCTTTTCGGCAACTATATTACGCTCACGAATATCGGCGAGAGGGATATTGACAGAATAATTGAAATGCATATAAGCCCGGTTAATATCTCGGTTCATACTATGAATCCCGAGCTTCGTGTTAAGATGATGGGTAACAAAAGGGCTGGCAAGGTGCTTGATTATGTCAGGAAGCTTGCCGACGCAGGCATAAAGCTCAACACTCAGCTTGTACTGTGTCCCGGTTACAATGACGGTGACGAGCTGACATATTCCTTGGAAGAATTGGGCAAAATGTATCCGTCGGTTCAGAGCATCGCTGCCGTTCCTGTCGGACTTTCCTGTCACCGTGACGGGCTTACCGGACTTAATCCCTTTACAAAAGAGCAATCTTTAGATGTAATTTCGCGAATTGATAGTTACAATTCTCAATTTATGTGTTATAATAATACGAATATAGCTTTTGCATCGGATGAATTTTATCTTAATGCCGATTTGCCAATGCCCGATTGCAGCAGATACGGTGATTTTATCCAGCTTGAAAACGGTGTTGGAATGTGGGCTTTGCTGAAGCATGAATTCGAAGAAGCGATAAAGGATATTCCGGAGGGCTATACATTGCCAAAGGAACGCCGTATTACAATGGTAACGGGTGCAGCGGCATTCAGGCTGATAGAATATATCGGAAATACCGTTGAAAAGAAGGTTACGAATATTCACATTGAGGTTGTCAAGATTACGAACAGATTGTTTGGCGAGATGATAACCGTTGCAGGACTTCTCTGCGGCAGAGATATAGTCGCTGGTCTTGAAAACACGAAGCTTTATGATGAGCTGCTTTTCCCGGCGGTTGCATTGAGAAGTGAGAGAGATATTTTTCTCGATGATATGTCCGTTGAAGAGCTTTCACAAAAATTAGGAATAAAGGTCACTCCCGTTGAGAACGACGGGTATGAAATGCTTGATAAAATTTTAGGAGAACAGGAGGGATAATATGGCAAGACCGATAGTTGCCGTTGTAGGCAGACCGAATGTCGGCAAATCCACGCTTTTCAACAAGCTTGTGGGTCAGCGGCTTTCGATTGTTGACGATACGCCGGGTGTTACCCGTGACAGAATTTACGGCGATTGCGAATGGCTCAACCATAATTTCCTTTTAGTTGATACAGGCGGAATTGAGCCGGATTCGGACGATATTATTCTTTCGCAGATGCGCCGTCAGGCTCAGATTGCCATTGACAGTGCAGACGTTATAATCTTCGTCACGGATATGAGAACAGGCGTTGTTGCGACCGATCAGGAGGTTGCCTCAATGCTCATTAAGAGCGGAAAGCCGATCGTACTTTGCGTAAATAAGTGCGACACAATCGGTGAACCGCCTATGGAATTCTATGAGTTCTACAACCTCTGCCTCGGTGAGCCGATAAGAGTTTCGGCAGTTCACGGTCACGGCACAGGCGATCTGCTCGATGAGGTTATCAAATATTTTCCAGAAGAGGAAGAGGAGAATGAGGACGACGACAGAATCCGTGTCGCCGTTATCGGCAAGCCGAATGTCGGCAAATCCTCACTTATTAATGCCATTGCCGGTGAGGAGCGAGTTATCGTTTCAAATATCGCAGGAACAACGAGAGATGCAACGGACACGTTGATTGAAAACCGGTTCGGCAAGTTCATTTTTATTGACACGGCCGGTATCCGCCGCAAGAGCAAGGTTGAGGAAGCGATTGAAAAATACAGCGTTCTTCGTGCAAGAATGGCTGTTGAAAGAGCAACCGTTTGCGTTATTATGATTGATGCGCAGGAGGGCTTCACGGAGCAGGATTCAAAGGTTGCCGGAATTGCCCACGACCTCGGCAAGGCGTGCATTATCGCCGTCAACAAGTGGGATGCGGTTGAGAAGGACGGCAAGACTATGGACAGCTACCGTAAAAAGCTGATGAACGATTTCTCATTCATGTCGTATGCGCCGATTATTTTCATCTCGGCAAAGACGGGTCAGCGGCTTGACCGACTCTTTGAGCTTATCAAGTTTGTTGACACTCAGAATGCAATGAGAATTTCGACGGGCAAGCTCAACGATATCCTTGCCGAAGCGACGGCGAGAGTTCAGCCTCCGACGGATAAAGGCAGACGGCTTAAAATATATTATATCACGCAGGCTTCAACAAGACCGCCGACATTTGTTTGCTTCGTCAACCGTAAGGACCTTTTTCATTACAGCTATCAGCGGTATATTGACAATCAGATTCGTGAGGTTTTCGGTCTTGAAGGTACACCGACGAAAATGGTAATCCGTGAAAGAGACGAAAAGAAATAATGATTATTTTAGGAATTGACCCCGGCTATGCAATAATCGGCTACGGCGTGCTGGAATACAGCAACAATCATTTCAAGGTGCTCGGCTACGGCGCAATCACTACCAAGGCCGGAACACCGTTCAACAAGCGGTTGGAGATGATCTACCGTGAGCTTGATTTGATAATGACACGCTACAAACCGGACGTTATGGCGATTGAAAAGCTTTTTTATAACACAAATGCGAAAACGGTCATTAACGTTGCACAGGCGAGGGGAGTTATCGTACTGACGGCACAGCTCCACGGGATTGAAATTGCCGAATATACGCCGCTTCAGGTTAAGCAGAGCGTTGTCGGCTACGGCAGAGCTGAGAAAAAGCAGGTTCAGGAAATGATGCGAATCATGCTTAAATTTGACGAAATACCGAAGCCCGACGACACGGCGGATGCACTCGCAATGGCTATCTGCCACGCACACACCAGCGGTTCGCTCGTCGGAAAGCTGAAGAAGTATTATTGATAATATACGGAGAAGATGAATTCGCAGGGGCGATTCCCACATCTACCCAAGGCTAAAAATTCATCTAAGCACCCCACAGGAGCGGCAGGAAAAACAATTTATCGAAAGGCGGAAAACGATGATATATTCTCTTACGGGCAAGGTAATTGCCCTTGACCAAAACGGACTTGCCGTTCAGTGCGGCGGAATTGCATTTTTCTGCTTTTCTACTATGAACACTCTGAAAAACGTTGCTATTAATACGGAAACAACGGTTTACACATACCTCAATGTCCGTGAAGACGCAATGGAGCTTTACGGCTTCTCGACGCCGAACGAGCTGGACGCCTTTAAACAGCTGATCACCGTTTCGGGTGTAGGTCCAAAGGCGGCACTTGCGATTCTTTCCGTGCTGACTCCCGATAAGCTCGCATTGAGCATTGCTTCGGGCGACACAAAGTCAATCACAAAGGCACAGGGCGTGGGTGCAAAGATAGCAAACAGAATTATTCTTGAATTAAAGAACAAGTTCAGTGCAGAGCTTACCGCGGAGCAGTCGGAAATCGTCGGAGCGGTTCAGATGACGGCAGGTGCGGAGAACTTGAGCGAGGCTATAGAGGCTCTCGTTCAGCTCGGATACAGCAGATCTGAGGCTGCCGTTGCACTCGGTAAGCTTGACAGCAGTTTGTCTGTTGAGGAACTCATAAGACAGGCGCTTAAATCATTGATATAAGGAGGGAACGGCATGGAGGATATGGATTTTGAAAACCGAATAGTCGCTCCCGAATATATGGATAACGATTCCGATGTGGAGTTTCAGCTCCGTCCGAGGACGATGAGTGATTATATCGGACAGACTAAGGTTAAGGAAAATCTTTCAATTTATATTGAGGCGGCAAAAAAGAGAAACGAGCCGCTTGACCATGTGCTTCTCTATGGCCCTCCGGGACTCGGAAAGACTACCCTTGCAGGCATCATTGCCAACGAGATGGGCGTTAATTTTCGTGTTACCTCAGGTCCTGCAATCGAAAAGCCGAAGGATTTGGCTGCGCTGCTTACGAACCTCAGCGAGGGCGACGTGCTCTTTATTGACGAAATTCACAGAATGAACAGGAGCGTTGAAGAGGTTCTCTATCCGGCGATGGAGGACAATGCACTTGATATAATCATCGGTCAGGGACCGTCGGCAAGAAGCATAAGAATTGATCTTCCGAGATTCACCCTTGTCGGTGCAACAACAAGAGCAGGTCAACTCAGTGCTCCGCTTCGTGACCGTTTCGGCGTTATTGCAAGGCTTGAGCTGTATTCGCCCGAGGATCTCAGCAGTATCGTTAAAAGAAGCGCAGGAATACTCAATATAGAAATTACCGACGAGGGAGCTTATCAGATAGCCTCCCGTTCAAGAGGAACGCCGAGAATCGCAAACAGATTCTTAAAGCGTGTGCGTGATTTTGCACAGGTGCTCGGCAACGGTATTATCACCGATGAAAACGCCGACCTTGCACTCAATCGCCTTGAGGTTGACCCGCTCGGTCTCGATTCGATCGACCGACTTCTTCTTACGGCGATGATAAAGAACTATAACGGAGGTCCCGTCGGGCTTGAAACGATTGCCGCTGCGATAGGCGAGGAAGCGATCACAATAGAAGATGTTTATGAACCGTATCTGATGCAGATCGGATTTCTTTCGAGAACTCCGAGAGGACGTATGGTTACGCCTGCCGGCTATGCACATTTGGGTATGCCGATGCCTGCACAGAACGGAGCTAATAACAACCCGGTTCCGCTGATGGAACAGCAAAAATTTGAACTATAATTCGGAGGTCATTTTATGGGCAGATTATTCGGAACAGACGGTGCAAGAGGAGTTGCAAACTCGGAGCTTACCTGCGAGCTTGCCATGCAGATCGGCCGTGCGGCTGCGATGGTTCTTATTGACGAGAACAAAAAGCGTCCGAGAGTTATGATCGGAATGGACACAAGAATTTCATCAAATATGCTTTGCTCTGCGATCACTGCAGGTCTTTGCTCGGTTGGTGCGGATGTTATGCAGCTCGGTGTACTTCCCACGCCTGCGGTTGCATTCCTTGTTAAGAAGTATGAGTATGATGCAGCGGTCATGATCACCGCTTCACATAACCCGTGCGAATACAACGGCATCAAAATCTTCCAGGCGGACGGCTATAAGCTTCCCGATGAACTGGAGGAGAAAATTGAGGCGATTATCCTTGACGGCGTAATTCAGCCGCCTGTTAAGATAGGAGCCGATATCGGACGTATCAGAAGCTCTGAGATGCCGACGTTTGATTACACACGTCATCTTATTTCCACGGTTGAGGATATTGATTTTTCGGGCTACAAGGTTGCTCTTGACTGCGCAAACGGTGCAGCGAGCGTAACGGCTCCCGATCTTTTTACCGAGCTTGGGGTTGACTGCCACATCAAGTCGTCAATGCCGAACGGTATCAATATCAACCGTGAGTGCGGTTCGACTCATCTTGACGGACTTCAGAGATATGTTAAGGAATACGGCTGCGACGTAGGCTTCGCTTTCGACGGTGATGCAGACAGAATGCTGGCTGTTGATGAGAACGGCGTGGTTGTTGACGGCGATAAGATTATTGCGATCTGCGCCAAGGATATGAAAAGCAGAGGAGTCCTCACCGATGATACGGCCGTTGTTACGGTCATGAGTAACATGGGCTTCTTTGAATTCTGCAAGAAGAACGGCATCAAGACCGAGACTACAAAGGTCGGCGACAGATACGTTCTTGAAAATATGAGAGAGAACAACTTTAAGATAGGCGGCGAACAGTCGGGTCACGTTATTTTCTTTGACTACGCCTCAACGGGTGACGGCCAGCTTACCGCTCTCCAGCTGCTTGCGGTTATGAAGAGAACAGGCAAAAAGCTCTCCGAGCTTGCCGCTGAGATGGAAGTGTTCCCGCAGGTTCTTATCAATGTCAGAGTTTCCCAGATGGGCAAGGCTCGCTACGACAAGGATGAGGAAATCAAGAAGGCTATTGCAAGCGCAGAAAAGGAGCTTGGCGATTCGGGCAGAGTGCTTGTTCGTGTTTCGGGTACAGAGCCGCTTGTAAGAGTTATGCTTGAGGGCAGGGATAAGGACAAGATTCAAGTCCTTGCCGAGGAAATTGCACAGGTAGTTAAAGAAAGACTTATATAAACGGAGGATGTCAGAATGAGAGTTGCCGACGATTGGAAGGATTATGAATTGCTGGATTGCTCCGACGGAGAAAGACTTGAGCGTTGGGGCGAGGTTATCCTTATCCGTCCCGATCCGCAGGTAATTTGGAAAACTCCCAGAAAGCATCCTATGTGGAAGAAAGCAAATGCCAGATATCTCCGCTCTTCAACGGGCGGAGGTCACTGGGAGATTCTCAGAAAAACTCCCGACGCTTGGCGTATAAACTATAAAGAGCTCAGCCTTAATGTTAAGACAATGGGCTTCAAGCATACGGGAATTTTCCCCGAGCAGGCGGTCAACTGGGATTACACGGCCGAGCTTATCAAGAATGCAGGCAGACCCGTAAAGGTGCTCAACCTGTTTTCTTACACAGGCGGCGCAACGGTTGCATGCCTTAAGGCAGGGGCGCAGGTCGTTCATGTCGACGCTTCAAAGGGCATGGTAAACTGGGCAAAGGAAAATGCCGCCGCTTCCCATGTCGCCGACAAACCGGTAAGATGGATCGTTGACGACTGTATAAAGTTTGTGCAGCGTGAGATACGCAGGGGCAATAAATATGACATTATCATTATGGATCCGCCGTCATACGGCAGAGGCCCGGGCGGAGAGGTCTGGAAGCTTGAGGACGAGGTTTACGGCTTTGTTGAGCTGTGTACCGAGGTGCTTTCGGACGACCCGATAATGATGCTTATAAATTCATACACAACAGGACTTTCGCCGGCTGTTATGCAGTATATTTTGGGTGCACTTGTCGTGCCGAAATTCGGCGGAAAGGTGATGGGCAGCGAGATTGGTCTGCCTGTTACGCAGACCGGCATGGTTCTCCCATGCGGTGCATCTGCAATTTGGAAAAAGTAATTCGGAGAAACACTGACTATGAGCGATACCATTATAAAATTCGATAACGTTTCGTTTGCCTACGAGCTGGAGGACGAGGGGGTCGTTAATGCGGTTAACGATTTCAGTCTTGAAGTGCCCGAGGGGCAGTTTCTTGCCGTGCTCGGTCATAACGGCTGCGGCAAATCAACGGTTGCAAAGCTTATTAACGGCATACTTGTTCCGAACAAGGGTAAGGTTACGGTCGAAGGAATGGACACTTCGGACGAGGAAAAGACGGTTGATATTCGCAAAACCGTCGGCATGGTTTTTCAGAACCCCGACAATCAGATCGTTGCGACGATTGTTGAGGACGACGTTGCGTTCGGCCCGGAAAATCTCGGAGTTGAGCCTTCGGAGATAAGAAAAGCTGTTGACAGCGCCTTGAAGGCAGTCGGAATGTATGAATTCCGCAAGCGTGAGCCGCACCGTCTTTCGGGCGGACAGAAGCAGAGAGTCGCTATTGCGGGTGTTATTGCAATGAACACCAAGTGTATCGTCATGGACGAGCCTACGGCCATGCTTGACCCTCAGGGCAGAAAAGAGGTTATGGATACGGTAATGAAGCTCAACAAGGAGTTTGGTATTACAGTTATCCTCATCACCCACTATATGGACGAAGCTGTTAAGGCGGACAGAGTAGTCGTTATGGACGGCGGAAGAATCGCCATAGACGGCACTCCGAAAGAGGTTTTCAAAAACGTTGAAAAAATGAAGGGGCTTGGGCTTGACGTGCCGCAGGCGACCGAGCTTGCCTACAGGCTCAGGAAAAAAGGATTCAAGCTTCCCGATAACATACTTGACGAGAACGAATGTGCCGAGGCAATCCTCAAAATCCTGGAGGTGAAGAAGTGATGCCGATACTTGCAATGCAGGGCGTTACTCACCTTTACAATGAGGGAATGCCGAGCGAATCAAAGGCGATTGACAATATAAATCTTGATATAGAAGAGGGCGAATTGGTCGGAGTTATCGGACACACCGGCTCCGGTAAAAGCACCCTCGTTCAGCATTTTAACGGAATTCTCAAGCCGAACAGCGGTAAGGTCATCGTTGACGGCGTTGATATTTGGTCGGATAAAAAGGCGACAAGAGAGGCTCGCTTCAAGGTCGGTCTTTGCTTCCAGTACCCCGAATATCAGCTCTTTGAGGAGACAGTGTATAAGGATATTTCATTCGGCCCGAAGAATATGAATCTCTCCAACGAGGAAATAGCGAAAAGGGTTGTTTCTGCGGCGGCATATGTCGGGCTGAAAAGAGAATTGCTCGAAAAATCGCCGTTTGACCTTTCGGGCGGTGAAAAAAGGCGAGCGGCAATAGCCGGCGTTATCGCTATGCAGCCGAAGGTTCTTATCCTTGACGAACCGACGGCAGGTCTCGACCCGATAGGCAGAGACACAATACTTGACATGATAAAGAATTACCGTGAAAAAACCGGAAGTACGGTTCTGCTTGTTTCACACAGCATGGAGGACGTTGCAAAGATAGCAACCAAGGTTGCGGTTATGAACAATGCAAGGCTCGAAATGTACGGAACGGTTGACGAGGTTTATTCTCACGCTGAAAGGCTCAGAGAAATAGGACTGAATATTCCGCAGATTTCAAAGGTCTTTGAGATACTCAAAAAGAACGGACACGACTTCGGCTCGGTTTATACCGTTGACCGTGCAGTTGAGGTTCTGACGAGGTAGACCGTTAAGGTTGTCAGAAGCTGATTCCCGGTGCCCATTTAGGGGAGGCAAGAAAAATGTCTGCTCCGAACGTAACTTTTATCAGACTTACTCGGTGCGATGTGGGCATCGCACCCTACGATTAATTATAATAAAGACATATTCCGTAGGGGTCGATGCCTACATCGACCCAAGGTCAGATGAAATCGGCCAAGGTTTTCCCTTGAATACAAACAGTAGCCCCATAATTCCCCGCACAGGAGGTGCAAGCCGTTGTTAAAGGACATCACGATAGGTCAGTATTATAACGTTGAATCGCAGATTCATCGCATGGATGCAAGAATGAAAATCATACTGACCGTATTGTTCATTGTTTCGATTTTTATGTGCAAAAGCTTTGAGGCTCTCGGCCTCATGGTGCTTTTTACGTTGACAGTTAATATAATTTCAAAGGTTCCCGTGAAGATGGTCGCAAAAAGTCTAAAGCCGATCGTCGTTATAGTTCTGTTCACTTCCGTGTTGAACATTTTCTATATTCGAGGCGGCACAGAGCTTGTGAACTGGCATTTTATTCATATCACGACTAACGGACTCTTTACCGCCCTGTTTATGGCGATAAGAATAGTTTGTCTTGTTGTTATCAGTTCGCTTCTGACCTATACTACTACTCCGACCGTTTTGACGGATTCCCTTGAAAAGCTTTTTGCTCCGCTTAAGCTCATTAAGGTGCCCGTGTCGACGCTTGCAATGATGATGACGCTGGCTCTGCGCTTTATTCCAACCCTCATTGACGAGATTGACAGAATTACAAACGCTCAGAAGGCGAGGGGTGCCGACCTTGACAACGGCAGCTTTATGCAAAGGGTCAAGGCTCTTGTGCCTATTATCGTTCCGCTTTTTGTCTCGTCGATAAGGCGAGCCTATGAGCTTGCCGACGCAATGGATTGCCGATGCTATACGGGCGGCCCGGGCAGAACGAGAATGAAGCAAATGAAGCTCAGAGCAATGGATTTTGTTTGGCTCGGTGCAGCACTTGTATATTTTGCAGGCATTATTCTGCTCAATTATTATTTCAAGGCGGTGCTTGTCAAATGAGAAACCTTGCGCTTCGCCTGATGTATGACGGCACTGATTTCCACGGCTGGCAGGTTCAGCCGAACGGAATAACCGTACAGGAGTGCTTGCAGGACGCTGTTGAAAAAATTCTCGGTGTGCGTGAGAATATAACCGGTTGCAGCCGCACGGATGCAGGGGTTCATGCCAATGACTTTTGCTGCACGCTGAGAACGGAGAATGACATTGACTGTTACCGCTTGGTCGGTGCACTCAATGCGGTTTTGCCCGATTCGATTGCCGTTAAATCATGCAGGGACGTTTCGCTTGATTTTCATCCGAGATACGATTGCAAAGGCAAAAGATATCTTTACAGAATATGGAACTCGCAGGCGAAAAACCCGTTTCTCAAAAAATATGCGTGGCATTACAAAGCAAAGCTGGACGCTGATTTTTTGAATGAGCAGGCAAAGCAATATATCGGAACTCATGATTTTGCAGGCTTTTGCTCCTCGGGCAGCAGCGTTGAGGACACGGTTCGCACGATTTACGACTGCGGAGTTGTGAGAAACGGCGATGAGGTTGATTTTTACGTTGAGGGTGACGGCTTTCTTTACAACATGGTAAGGATAATGGTCGGTTCGTTAATAGAAATTTCAGAAAAAAGAATTGAAAAAGACACACTGACAGCTATAATAGAAAGTAAGGACAGAGAAAAGGCGGGCAGAACCGCCCCGGCGTGCGGACTTTTTCTTGACAATGTCAGCTATGGGGAGGCAGAAATTTGAAAAACTCCGGAAAGTCAAAAAAAATAAGAATTAAATTATCTGAACGTACAAAAAAGATTTTGACCGGTGCTCTTGTTGTTGCCGTTATTATCCTTATTGTTATGACGGCGGCACAGAAGCTCGGCAATATGACCATATCAACATTTACGGCCGATGTCAAAACATACTTCATGAGCCTTGGCTCAGGCGACGGATACCCCTATGAAATCAGCGCAAGCAAGGTTAAAAGTATTACTGTTAACAAATCAAATCTTAATCTTCTGCTTGACGATAAAACAATATCATTGACTTCATCGGCAAAGGAGATTATGCCGAAAAGCCATACCTACTCAAATCCTGTTATGAAAACAAAGGGTTCAAAGATGATTGTTTTTGATCTCGATTCGGGTAAATTCAGAGTTCAGAGAGGCTCGGATATTGTTGCCGAAAAGACGCTTGATAAAAATATTACGGCGGCGGCGATAGGTGCAAAGAGTAACTATGCCGTTGCATCATACGGCAAGGACGTTCAGTCCGTGCTGACGGTTTATGACAGGAACGGCAAGGAAAAATTCACATGGAATTTCAGCGACGAGAGAGTGACGGATCTTGACCTTTCACCGAACGGAAAATATGTTGCGGTTGCCGCAGTCAACGCCAAAAACGGTGAAATGTCCTCAAAGCTTTATGTCTTCAATCTCAGCAAGACGGATAATTATATTTCCTGCTTCGATTATAACGGAACAACGCTGTTGAGAGTGAATTATATTAAGGGTAACAACATTGTTGCTGTCGGTGACAATCTGAAATCGTATATAAAGAACAATACGGACAGACAGGATGATTTGAATTTTAATTCCGATAAGCTTCACAATTATTGTGTGACGCAGGACGGTTCGTCGATTCTTGCTCTTTCAAAATACGGCAGCTCGTCGCTTTCATCACTCACGTTTTACAACAACAGAAACAAAGAAAGATTCAACGTGGATTTTGATAAGGAAATCAGGGGGGTGGATACGGACGGAAAATATATTGCCGTTCTCTTTGACAGCGAGGTAAAAACGTTTAACAATAGAGGTAAACAGGTAGGAACGATTTATTTCACAGGCGAACCTAAAAAGGTTACGGTCGACGGCAGCAAGACATATATTCTGACCGGTGTGAATATAAAGAGTTATAAAACAAAAGGAACTACAGACGAAAGGCAGGCGTCCGAATAATGCAGGAGCATATAGTTGATATAATTCTGGCGGCAATCGTAGTGCTGATAACAATAAGATATTATTGTCAGGGACTGGTTCAGACAGTATTTAAATTCGGTTCTTTCATTGTTGCACTTTTGTCGGCAAGGATTTTCTGCGGCACAGTTACGGACTGGATATACAGCAATACTAAGCTTTTTGGCAGCACGGAAAGATATCTCGCAAAACTGATTGTATTTGTGCTCATTTACATAGTTGTCAGACTTTTGTTCACATGGATAATTCATCTTTTGGATTCATTAAAAAAGCTTCCGATACTCAAAAAGACAAACAAATTTTTGGGAGCATTGCTCGGCTTCGGCTGCGGTCTGATGGCTGTTATTGTTTTAAGCGTGGGCTTGCAAATATCCTCCCATGTGGTGTATAATGCAAAATATGTAAATGCAATAGATTCATCTGTCATTGTTCAGGCGGTCATTTCAAACGATAAGATTGCCGAAAATATCAAGTCTTTCAATAATTCCTATGGGGGTATATAAAAATGTTAAAAGATCTTTTTAAAAATTGGAACACGATTCCGAACTGGCTTTCCTTTGCAAGAATCATCATGGTTCCTGTCTTTGCATATCTTTTCCTCAATGACTCAATTCCGAATAATATCATATGGGCGGTATTTGTTCTCGCTCTTTCGGGACTTTCGGATTGCCTTGACGGCAAGATTGCACGCCGCTTTAATCAGGTCAGCGACCTTGGCAAGGTGCTTGACCCGGTGGCGGATAAGCTGACACAGATAACGATTGCCGTTTTGCTTTATATCAAGTTCAGTTCAAGCTCGGAATCGCTTATCAAAACATTCAGCTGGATATTCCTTATTTTTATCATTAAAGAGTTTATAATGGTCCTCTTCGGAGGAATTATGATAGCCATAGGTCTCAGACCCAGTGCGGCCGAGATTTACGGCAAGGTTGCGACCTGCGTATTCTATTTCGTAATGATAGCACTGTTTGCATTCGCTCCGGATGTAGGAGCTTTCAACAGCCTTTGGACAATTCCCGATACAATGCTTATTGTGCTCGTTGCAATTTCTGCATTGCTGACGGTTGTGGCATTTGTCAGCTATCTTCCCGGGGTGTATAAGCAGTTCAAAGAAAAATATAGCAAAAAATAACAGGAGATAAATAATGAAGCAAATAATGTGCAGCAAATGCGGAATCAGACCTGCTGTTATATTCATGACAAGAATGGACGGCGACAAAAGTTCCCATCAGGAGGGACTTTGCCTGAAATGTGCAATGGAGTCAACAGGGCCGATTAAGCAGATGATGGAAAACATGGGAATAACGGAGGACGACTACGAAGCAATGAGCGAGCAGTTCGGTGCCATGATGGGCATGGGCGACGAGGGCGAGGGCTTCGAGCCGGGCGGAACGCCGACCTTTCCGTTTATGCAGGGCTTTATGAATAAAGACGAGCAGGACGGTTTTACCGATGTTCCCGATACGGAAGTAAAAGAAAAAGGCAAGGGCAAGAATAAGGGCGAAAAGAAGTCGAAAAAGCGCAAATATCTTCCGCTTTATTGCACCAACCTTACAAGAAAGGCACAGGAGGGCAAGATTGACAGAATAATCGGCAGAGACAATGAAATCTACAGAACAATTCAGATTCTTTGCCGCCGTTCAAAGAACAATCCCTGCCTTATCGGCGAGCCGGGTGTCGGTAAAACCGCTATTGCAGAGGGCTTGGCACTCAGAATTGCCAACGGCGAAGTTCCTGCGAAACTTGCAAATAAGGAAATTCAGCTTCTTGATCTTACCTCACTTGTTGCAGGTACACAGTTTAGAGGCCAGTTTGAGGGCAGAGTAAAGGGCCTTGTTGAGGAGGTTAAGGCTGAGGGCAACATTATCCTCTTTATTGACGAGGTGCATAACCTTGTCGGTACGGGCGGAGATTCAGAAGGCTCAATGAACGCCGCCAATATTCTTAAGCCCGCTCTTTCGAGAGGCGAGGTGCAGATTATCGGCGCAACGACCTTTACCGAATACAGAAAATATATCGAGAAGGACGCTGCCCTTGAAAGACGTTTGCAGCCGGTTAAGGTTGAAGAACCGTCAATCGAGGATACGTATAAAATGCTCCTCGGCATAAAGGATTATTATGAGAATTACCATAAGGTTCAAATAAGCGACAATCTTGTTCACAGCGCAGTTACTCTCTCCGAGAGATTCATCAACGACAGATTCCTGCCGGACAAGGCTATCGATCTGCTCGATGAAGCCTGTACCTGTGCAAACCTGAGAAACAAAAATATCAGCGAATATGAAACCAAGCTCAACGAAAAGGCCGATCTTATAATCCGTGAGCAGGATCTCATGGAGGCCGAGGAACCGGATTACGAGGCGATCGCCAAGGTTAAGCAGGACATCATGCAGTGCGAGACCAGAATCAATCAACTTATTCCGCTGGTTGAGAATTCTCCGGTTACCGAGGAGGATTTGGCAAGGGTAATTCAGCTCTGGACAGGCATTCCGGCTCAGAAGATTGTTGAAAGCGACCTTCGCCGACTTGCCGATCTTGACAAGAAGCTCAAGGCAAAGGTTATCGGTCAGGATGAGGCCGTTGACGTTGTCGCAAAGGCTGTCAGACGCGGAAGAATCTGCGTCAGCCCGAGAAGAAGACCGTCGTCGTTCATTTTCGTCGGTCCCACGGGCGTCGGCAAGACCGAGCTTGTAAAGCAGCTTGCAAATGAGCTTTTCGACACTCCGGAAACCCTTATCAGACTTGATATGTCGGAGTTCATGGAGAAGCACAGCGTTTCGAGAATTATAGGTTCGCCGCCGGGCTATGTCGGATATGACGAGGCCGGTCAGCTGACCGAAAAGGTTCGCCGCAAGCCATATTCGGTTCTCCTTTTTGATGAGATTGAAAAGGCTCACCCCGACGTTATGAACATTCTTCTTCAGATTCTTGACGAGGGCAAAATCACCGACGCACAAGGCAGAACCGTAAGCTTTGAAAACACTGTTATCGTTATGACATCAAATGCCGGCAGCAGTCGCTCTGAGGGCGCTCTCGGTTTCGGAAAGACTCAGGGTGATGTTAACAAGGAAAAGGTATTAAAGGCACTCAGAGAGTTCCTCAGGCCGGAATTTCTCGGCAGAGTTGATGAGATAGTTGTGTTTAACGACCTTGATGAGGAAGCATTCAAGAAGATTGCCGTGCTCATGCTCGATGAGTTTAAAGAACCGCTCAGAGATAAGGGTATAACGTTCACCTATACCGATGAAGCCGTTGCCGAACTTGCAAAGGATTCCGTCGGCGGAACGAGGGGAGCGAGAGACCTCAGGAATAATATTCGCCGCAAGGTTGAGGACAAGATTGCCGAAAAGATTATCGACAATATCGATAATCCCGTAACTTCAATTACGGTTGATGTTAATGACGGCGATATAGTTCTCAGATAAAACAAATGGGACTGCTCTGATTTCAGAACAGTCCTTTTTTGCTTTGTTTTATTTTATTTTTGCACCCATATCGTAAGCTTCTTTGAGTGCCGGGTGGCCGTTGATCTCGCCCGGGGCATTGACTCCGCCGGCGAAAATCTTTCCGGCGAGCTTGCATTTTTCATAGCAGGCTATCCAGCCGTCAAGCCCGTGAAGTGCACGTTCATCAACGTCATCCTCATTATCGGCGGCAGTTGAAAGAAAATAGATATCTCTGAATTTATAGTCGCTCGGGAAAAGTGAGTTTGCACGGTCAAGAAGAGTTTTCATCTGGCCACTCATTTCGTAATAGTAAATCGGCGTTGCAAAAACGATGACCTCGGCGTTTTTCATCTTCTCGGTGATTTTGAGTGCGTCATCCTTGATTACGCAATGTCCGAGATTCTGACAGGCGAGACAGCCCTTGCAAAATGCAATGTCCTTGCCCATGAGCGAAACGGTTTCAACCTCGTTCCCTGCGCTGAGAGCACCGTCGGCGAAAGCCTTGGCGAGTGCCTCCGAATTGCTGCTTTTACGCAGACTTGTGCTTATTATAAGAACCTTTTTTGACATGAATTATTCCTTCCTTTCAACATTGACATATAAAAATCTATGCTGTATAATGATTATAACACCTAAACATAACTTTAGGTCAAGTCTTTTTTTAAAAAAAGTGAGGTAACTTTTATGTATAGTATCGGTCAGGTTTCTGAAAAGTTCAATTTGCCTGTTTCAACGCTGCGTTATTACGACAAGGAGGGACTTTTGCCGAATATCGAGCGCACCTCGGGTATACGCAAGTTCAGCGACCGTGACCTTGAAACGCTCCATGTTATCGAATGCCTGAAAAAATCAGGTCTTGAAATCAAGGATATAAGGCAGTTCATTCAGTGGTGCGCCGAGGGCAGCAGTACCTATTCAAAGCGCCGGGAGCTTTTTATCAAGCAAAAGGAAAACGTTGAAAGGGAGATGGAACGCCTTGAAAAAACCCGTGCCATGCTTCAATTCAAGTGCTGGTACTATGAGCAGGCAATGAAGGACGGCAATGAGGACAGATTAAAATCTATGCTTCCCGACAAACTGCCGCCGGAGATACAGAAAATATACGATTTTGCGCACGAATGAGCGGCGGGAGGTTTACGATGAACAATAAACCATACAGGCTCGGAATCTTGGTCGGCCGCTTTCAGACTTTGCATTCCGGACACACCGATATGATTAACAGAGCGATTGAGCTTTGTGACAAGGTCGGAATATTTGTCGGCTCGTCAAATGAATCGGGCACAAGCAAGAATCCGTTTTCGTATGAAACAAGAGAGGACATGCTCAAAACGGTTTTTGGTAATGAAGTTTTTGTCTTTCCGTTGCCGGATATCGGCGTCGGCAACAATTCAACATGGGGCGATTACGTTCTGAAAAATGTTGTTGACCGCTTCGGTGAAATGCCGGATCTGCTCGTCTCCGGCAAGGAGGCAAGGCGTGTCAGCTGGTTCGACAGTGTTGACGGTGCGTCGATTGCCGAGCTTTATATTCCGAAAACAATCGAAATTTCCGCAACGGAGATGAGAGATTTTCTCATCAATGACGATTGCGAAAGCTGGAAAAAGTACACGGATTCCAAGCTTTGGGGCAAGTACGAAAAACTGAGGCAAGAGGTACTTTTGTCAAAAGACAATAGCGAGACGCATAGCATATAGGCGGCATTTGCAGACCTTGGGCAGATGGCCATCGACCCCTACGGAATACACTTTGATTGAACTTAATCGTAATTATAAATGTTGCAGAATATAGATTTTGCTAAGCATACTATAAAAAACAGGACCGTGAATTTTCACAGCCCTGTTAATTTTTTGCTTAGAATTTAATTCAGTCGTTCTTCTGCCAATAACCGTCAAGGAAGTCGCCGATATCACGGATAGCCTGTGCGATTTCATCCGGCTTCGGGAGCATAACGATTCTGAAGTGATCCGGCTCGTGCCAGTCGAAGCCCGAACCCGGAACGATGAAGATGTGCTTCTCATGGAGAAGGTCGAAAGCGAACTTCTTGTCGTTCGTGATGTTGAACTTCTTAACATCGAGCTTCGGGAATACATAGAATGCACCGTGGTTCTTGACAACCGAAAGTCCGTCAATTTTATCAATCTCACGGATAACGGCTTCTCTCTGCTCATAAAGTCTGCCGCCGGGAACGAGCATAGCCTGTGTGCTTGCGTTGTCCTCGAGAGCTGCAGGGATAACGAGCTGAGTAAGAGCATTACCGCAAAGACGCATAGCCGCAATCTGGAAGATACCCTCAACATAGTCGTCAGCCTTGCCCTTATAGCCGCTGATGCACATCCAGCCGCAGCGGAAGCCGCAGACAATGTGTGACTTTGAAAGACCGTTCATCGTGATAACCATTCTGTCGGGGGCGAGAGCAGCTGTCGAATAATGCTCAACGCCGTCCATAACGAGTCTGTCATAAATTTCGTCGGAGAAGATGAGAAGGTCGTTGTCACGGGCAACCTGAATAATGTCCTCAAGAACCTCCTTCGGGTAAACGGCGCCTGTCGGGTTGTTCGGGTTAATGATTACGATAGCCTTTGTCTTGGAGGTTACCTTGCTTCTCATATCGTCGATATCGGGATACCAGTTGTTTTCCTCGTTACATTTATAGAAAACGGGCTGGCCGCCGGCGATATAGGTCGAGTTCGACCAAAGTGAATAGCTCGGGGAGGGCATGAGAACCTCGTCGCCCTTATTAAGGAGCGGGAGAAGAGCCATGAGAACAAGCTCACTTACGCCGTTACCGATATATATGTCGTCGGGTGTGATTCCCTGAACACCCTTGCTCTTATGATAGTTGCAAATTGCCTCACGTGCGTCGGGCATACCCTTAAGGTCGCAATATGCAACGGCTCTGTCGGCATTGTTGAGGAGTGCATTTCTTACGCTGTCGGGCATTCCAAAGCCGAATGTGGCAGGGTTGCCTGTGTTAAGACGAAGCACCTTGATGCCTTCCTTGTTCATTCTCTGGCTTTCAAGATAAAGCGGACCTCTGATGTCGGAATGAACCGGCTGTAAATTTTCTGAACGTTTGATTTCCATAGCAAACTCCTATCCGCCGCTCAAAAAGTGCGGCTATTTTTATCTCATACAATATAGCACAGTTTAATGCATATTTCAAGAATAAAAATCAATAAAAAGTGAATAATATTGATTTTTACCAATAATATACACCGAAAGCTGTTGAAACGTGTATATTTTTATCATTCAAAATAAAATTTTTGCATATTGCACAAAACGAAAGATTGTTTTTAGGGTAAAACAACAGAAAAAGCACCCGATTCCGTTCGAGGTTGGGTGCTTTTGCCTTACTTAGAAAAGATTGATTACTATCAGCGAGCCGATTCCGAGAATAAGGCCGCATACGCTGCGCACGGTCAGCTTTTCCTTGAAGAAAATTGCCGCCGTTATCGCTGTGATTATCGTTGCACCGCCGTCGTTTATCGGAAACATAATTGCCGAGGGAACATTGCGTCCCGCAATCGTTGCAAGCTGATTGATGGTAAGCAGAATAATTGACGAAATTGTGCCGTACAAAAAAACAGGCTTTGGAACCGCCGCAATTTTGGCTCTGCCGCTCTGACTGAGAAGAGACGGAACAAGACCGATAAACATTCCTATTCCGATAAGACCGAATGTCAAAAACGAGAAGATTGACACATTGGTATCGGGCAGATATTTCGAAAACATCTTTTGTGCGAGCATGACCGAACCGTTTGAAAGCATACTTCCGATTAGAAGAAGCAGCGTTCTCGGCGTAAAGCTGCCTGTCTGCTCTTTTGAATAACCGATTAAAAGCCATCCGGAAAAAATGAGCAGTGCGATTCCGATAAACTGCATAGGCTTCATAGGCTCGTTAAACATGAAAATTCCTGCAATACACGGAAGAAGAAGTCCTGCCGAGCTGGCCATTGCGGCGAGAACCATTACGCCGTTTTTGAGTGCCTCGATGCTGCAGAACAGGCTGGCGGCGAGCGAAACGGCACCGAGAGCGGAAATTCCGACGGCAGGAAGACTGAAGCCCGACATTCCGTCAAACAGAAGCATTATAAAGGCAATTAGCCCTGCCAAAGTGTAGCTGTATGTTCCGTACAGAAAGTATGATTGAGAGCTTGTAACAAGACCGCTTGTCTTTTTGCTTGAAAAATTTTGAGGAACTCTCAAAAGGAGAATTATTATAAGAAAAATATAGTCTTTCATTTATCTGATTACCACCACTGTGTTCGGCTGCATGGTCAATCTGAATGAGCCGCAATCCGGAGCAATTGTTTCACAAGCTGTCATATCGTGGGTGCTGTCAAGTAAATACACCGTGCGAAGAACGTCACCCGGAAGCTCAACGGTGAATGTGCGAGGCAAGGCTTCGTCGTCATCCGAGTAATAGGTTATCATCGTGACGCTTGCACCGTCTTTAACGGCGGATACGGCATAGATGTCGGGAATGTCACATGATGTTTCACATTCGCCGTCGCTTGAAAGCATTTCTCCCCAGATTTTCAGCGGATAGTAACCCTTGCGCACTTCCAATGTGCCGGGTCTGAAAAGGCCGTTCATTGTTGAGTTGATCCTTGCGTCGTAATACATCAGCATATCAAGCTTTTCGTGCTGGCAGGCCGTTGCAACGGCGGCGATAAATGCCGCACCTTTTATTGAAAGCTCGGTTGCCAGGCTTTTTTTCCATCCTTCGCCGCTCCAACCGCAGACATAGTTCCATTCATTGAGTATGCTCTCACATTCGTTGTAACCGTATCGGTCGAGCAAGGCTCTGTGCAGACGGGTATCCTTTATATAATCCTCAACCTTTGAAGAGTAGCAATGCCACGAATAGAAATCCATCGGAACATTCCGTTTTTTCATCTCTTCAAAGAAGGGAATCAGCCAGTCTGCATTGTAGCGACACACGGCAGGACCGCCGATTTTAATCTCGGGGAAACAGGATTTAAGATGTTTCGCCGTTATTTCAAAGAGGTCGAAAAATTCCTCGGGAGTGCCTGTCCAGCATTTATTGTTGAAATCAGGCTCGTTCCAGATTTCCCAGTAAACAATGCCTCTGTTATGACCGTTTGCCCAGCCCTCGTTCATGTGGCGGATAATATGCTCGCAGATGACCGCCCATTTCTTGAAATCCTTTGGCGGCATGATTCCGTAATGCTTCGGCCAATGCTCGATCTTGTTGCCGAGACGGTAAAACACCCGGGCACCCGAGCGTGCGATATTGTCAAGATACATATCCGTCAGCGTGAAATCGTAGGACTCGGGGGAGTAAGGATCTGCATCAAAGTCCGGGAATATGTTTATTATGTCAACCGTGTGCTCCCCGCCGTAGTCGTAGCAGATAGAGGAATCATGAGTTCTGGCATACGGTATGTTAGCTTCCTTAAAATAGGGCAGATTGGTCAGATTCTGATCTGCGTTTTCGGTGTACACAGGGCCGTTGTTGACGGCGTTCATAGGCTTTATTTCGCCGATTATTTTATCGGGATTTACAAAAAGCTTCATTTAATCATTCCTTAGTTATATTGTGCGGCAAAAAGCCACAGGTGAATTTTAACATTAATTTGTATATTGTCAACCTCTTTTTGATAAAAAAGGGACATGTTTTTTTTCGCTGTAACAATTTGTAATATTATTTTGACTTTTTGTGCAATATTTTTCCTTGACATTTGAGAATTGTATTGTATAATAAAGTTACAAAAGTGGAGTGGATTTACCTATAAAACCCACGAAGTGGAAGAAATTATTGAAAGGGAGGCAGCTTATATGCAGTTTAACGGATATTATGACCGTACTCTTGACGCTAAAAAAAGAATAGTTATGCCTCCGAAAATCAGAGATATGATCGGCAGCAAGGAGTTTGTTGTCTTTGCCAAGCCCGGCGAGCAGTTTCTCAGAATTTACAGAGAGGAGCAGTGGGAGGAGATTACAAACGAGCTTTTGTTTGTCAATGACGGGGTTGACAGGACGAAGCTTCAGAGAACGATTTTCCTCAACAGCGAGAATTGCGAAATGGATTCGCAGAGTCGTGTTGTTTTGCCGGCAAGGTTTATTGAAAAAGCAGGTATAGTCCGTGATATCGTTATTATCGGCGTCGGTCAAAGAGCCGAGATTTGGGCGAAGGATCGCTTCAACGAGATGATGAACGAGGATAATGAGCCTGTTGACTTTGTTGTTCCGTTCTGATGAGCGAATTTAAACACATTCCCGTATTGTTCAATGAAACGATAGACGCTCTCAATGTTCGTCCCGACGGGGTATACGTTGACTGTACCGCAGGCGGCGGAGGACATTGCGCCGCAGTTGCCGAAAGGTTGACGACCGGCAGAATTATTGCGATTGACCAAGATCCCGAAGCAATAGCAAATTTACGGGATCGATTCAAGGATAACGACAGGGTGATGATTATTCACGACAATTTCGTTAATATTTCGTCGATACTCGAAAGTCTCGGGATTGACGGTGTTGACGGAATCATGGCAGACCTCGGGGTAAGCTCACATCAGCTTGATACCGACGAGCGCGGTTTTTCTTTCCACAAGGATGCACCTCTCGATATGCGAATGAGTATGGAGGGCATGAGTGCAGCGGATCTGGTTAATACAGCTTCACAAAGTGAACTTCAAAGAATTATTTACACCTACGGCGAGGAAAAATTTGCTCCGTCTATTGCAAGAAATATTGTTAAGGCAAGAGAGCAGAAGCCGATTGAAACGACCTTTGAACTTGTTGACATAATCAAGGCTTCCATGCCGATGAAAGCAAAGCGTGACGGACATCCGGCACGAAAGACGTTTCAGGCACTGAGGATTGAAGTGAACGGTGAGCTGGAGAAGCTTGAATGTGCGATTGACGATATGTTTGAAGCACTTAACCCCTCGGGCAGGATAGCGATAATAACCTTCCATTCGCTTGAGGACAGAATAGTAAAAAAGAAGTTCAACAAATTTTGCGAGGGCTGCATTTGCCCGCCCGAATTCCCGGTTTGTGTCTGCGGCAGAAAGCCGAGGGGTAAACTTCCGTTTAAGTCGAAAGCACCGACCGAAAACGAGGTAGGGGAGAACTTCAGGGCACACAGTGCAAGACTTCGTGCAATAGAGAAAATATAAGAAAGATTAAATTAAAATGACGTTAAAATTTGAAAGGAGCTGACGGATATGGCTAATCTTAATGACGGCTTAGCCCTTGATCTCGACTTGTTCGACAACACAAAAAACGGATACGTTCCCGTTGAACGCAAAAAGAAAAAAATCGAAGCTCCGAAGCTTATTCAGTCAAAGCCGATCAGCTTTGAACAGGCTCAGACGGAAATCAAGGCAAGCAGAATTGCCGCTCTCAGGGCAGGTGTTATCGCTATAGTTGCCTTGCTGATACTCGGTTCGCTTATTTATAGCCGAGTTATGCTCACAAATTATCAGAGCGAGCTTGCTGACCAAAAAGCGGCACTCAAAACAGAGCAGAGCGAGAATGTTCGTTTGCAAATGCAGTTTAATTCGCTGATGTCGATGGATAAGATTGAAGAATATGCTCAGACAAAGCTCGGAATGGTTAAGCGTGAGAGCTATCAGGTCAGATATTTTGATATGTCGGAAGATGATAACACCGAGACTGCACAGAAGGATACGAACCGATGAATATAAAACAGGTATCAGACATATTTATGATATGAACGGTGAGGGCGGATTTTTTTATCCGCCCTTAGAGCGATTTTAAGGGTACACTGTCAAAACGAAGATTGAAAGGATGATAAGGTTGCAAAAAGGCACAAACGGATTTCTCAGACCCAAAAAAATAATAATGAAAAATCTTCAGCAAAGAACTATGCGCCTGCTTGCGATTATCATTATTTTAGGCTTTGGCGCAACGATATTCGGCATGGGTTATTCTCAGCTTTATAAGGGTGATTTCTTCAAAACAAAGGCGGAAACCCAGCAGCTCAGTGATACTGCAATAACCGCACAGAGAGGAATCATTTACGACGCAAATATGTCTGTTCTTGCTCAGAGCGCATCGGCATGGAAAATCTCACTCAATGCGACCGCATTTGCCGAGATTCCCGCTAAAGCACAGGAGCAGGTTTACTCTGTGCTGATAAACACTCTCGGTGTTACAAGAGAATATCTTGAGAACAAGGCTTCTTATAAGCAATATAACAGCGTAAGCATCAAAACAAAGGTTGAAAAAGAAGCGAAAGATAAGCTTGAAGCGTTTGTAAAAGGCACATTTATTGACAAGAATAATAACGAGCAGAGCTTCGGCTCGGTCGTTATGATAGATGAGGATGTGAAGCGTTACTATCCATATTCGACGCTTGCTTCTCAGATACTCGGTTTCACGGGAACGGACAACAACGGACTTTCGGGTCTTGAGTCTTATTACAACAGTACGCTGACCGGTGTTGACGGCCGTGTAATTTCGGCAAGAAGCAATTCCTCGGTTGCGCAGGACATCGAATACAAATCGGTCTATGAAGCAAAGCAGGGCACAAGCCTTGTGCTGACGGTCGACGAGACGATTCAGAGATATCTCGAAAATGCTCTTTCTTCATGCTATGAAACGAGCAAGGCGAACAGCTGCACAGGTATTGTTATGGACGTTAAGACAGGCGCAATTCTTGCAATGTCAACAAAAGGTGATTTCGACCCGAATGACCCTTATACAATCAATGACAAGCGAACGATTGAATCGATCAACAAGATTACCGATACCAAAGAAAAAGAAAAAGCCGAAGAGGAAGCAATGTATTCCCAGTGGCGCAACAGAGCGATTTCCGACACATACGAACCCGGTTCGGTTTTTAAGCTTATTACCATGGCTGCCGGACTTGAGGAGAATGTCGTTAAGTATGACGAAAAGTTCACCTGCACGGGTTCAGTCAATGTTGCCGACAGAATCTATTCGTGCCACAACACGGCGGGTCACGGAACGCAGACGCTCACTGAGGGTCTCATGAATTCCTGCAACCCGTATTTCATAACAATAGGCCAGCGTCTCGGCGTTGACACATTTTATAAGTATTTTGAAGCGTTCGGTTTTACCGAAGAAACGGGAATTGACCTTCCCGGTGAGGCAAGCCCAAAGGCCGGTGTGACTTACTTCAAAAAGGACACAATGACCAAGGTTAATCTTGCCAGCTCGTCATTCGGCCAGTCTTTCCAAATTACACCCATTCAGATGATTACGGCGGTCAATGCAATCGCCAACGACGGAAAGCTCATGCAGCCGTATATAGTAAGCAAAACGCTTGACAGCGACGGCAATGTTATTTTGCAAAATCAGCCGATTGAGAAGAGACAGGTTGTCTCGGAATCAACGTCGGAAAAAATTATGGCTTCCATGGAGCAGGTTGCTCTTAACGGAACGGCGAGAAATGCCTATGTTGCCGGTTACAGGGTCGGCGGCAAGACAGGTACCTCGGATAAGCTTAATAATGTCGGTCAGGTTGTTGCTTCGTTCGTCGGAGTTGCACCTACGAATGACCCTCGGATCACAGTTCTTATAGTTGTTGATGAGCCTGAGGGAGCAACGGGCGGCGGAGCGGTTGCTGCACCTGTTGCAGGAGAAGTAATAGAAAATACGCTCACTTATCTCAATGTTGAGCGTCAGTATAATGATTCGGAAAAGGCTTTGCTTGACGTGCAGGTTCCGAGCGTAACGGGAGATAGCGTAAGCGAAGCGAAGTCATCGCTTGAAGAGGACAAATTCAGCGTTCAAATTGTAGGCGAAGGCGACAAGGTCCTTTCTCAGATGCCGGCGTCCGGTCAGTACATTCCGCAGGGCGGAGTTATTGTACTGTACACAGAGAAACAAAAGAAGAAGCTGAAAACCGTTGTTCCGGATTTCACGGGAATGACGATAACCGAGGCTAACTATGCAGCTGTTAATGCCGGAATCAATATAAAGGTTTCCGGAAATTCACTCTCCGAGGAGAGCATGACAGCTTACAGGCAAAGCTCGCTAAAGGGTTCCGAGGTTGAATCAGGCTCAACGGTAACGGTATATTTCAGAACTACATCCGGTGTTTCGGATCATTAAGGTAAACGAGATTAATAAACGGAGGTAACTATGAAGCTGCAGGAATTACTTAACGGAATTGAAATTAAAAACGGTTACAACCTTAATCCTGAAATCGCAAATGTGACCGACGATTCAAGAAAGGTGAGAAATTCAAGCGCTTTTGTATGTATAAAGGGAAACAGAAATGACGGACACGATTATGCACGCAAAGCTATTGAAAGAGGAGCCGCAGTTGTTATCTGCGACAGAGATATCGGAATAAGAAACTGTATTGTGGTTGAAAATACACGTAAGGCATATGCAATTATGTGTGCCAATTACTACGGTAACTGCCACAGAAAGCTTAAAATGATAGGTGTAACAGGCACTAACGGAAAAACCACAACAACCTTTATCATAAAAAAGATTCTTGAAGAAAACGGCTATAAGGTAGGAGTTATAGGCACTGTCGAAGTCGTTATAGGTAACGAAAAGTACCCGGCTGATCACACGACTCCGGATCCTTCGGTGCTTCACAGATATTTGTATATGATGAAGATGGCCGGATGTGACGCTTGCATAATGGAGACGTCGTCGCAGGCTCTCGTTCAGCAGAGAACCTACGGAATCAACTATAATATCGGCATTTTTACCAATCTTTCCCGTGAACACCTTGACTATCACGGAACGATGGAGGAATATGCCGAGGCCAAGGCGATTTTGATGAAAAACTGCGATGTGGCAGTTATAAATGCGGACGATGAGTATGCGCCGTTTATGAAGAAAAATGCCAAGGGCAAGGTTGTGACCTATGCTGTTGACAAAAATGCGGACGTTAAGGCAGAAAATGTTAATTTGCATCACGACGGAGTCGAGTATAAGCTTGTCTCAAAAAGCGGAAGCTATGATATAGTTTATAACGTGATAGGACGTTTTTCTGTTTATAATTCTTTGGCTGCCATTACGGCCTGCATGATTATGAAGGTCGACATGAAAAGAGCAATTAAGGCTGTTTCCGAGACTAAGACGGTCAGGGGCAGAATCGAAAAGGTCGAAAACGACAGAGGAATACATATACTTATTGATTTTGCGCACACTCCGGATTCTTTGGAGAATGTGTTCAAAACGGTAAAAGATATATATGATAAGCGGCTGATAACGGTATTCGGCTGCGGTGGAGACAGAGACAAGACGAAAAGACCGATAATGGGCAAAATTGCCTGCAAATATTCGGATGTTGTTTATGTTACCTCCGATAACCCAAGAACAGAGAATCCCGATTTGATAATTAATGATATTGTCAGCGGACTTGATAAAAATTCTTATGTTCGCATTAGCGACAGAACACAGGCAATAAAAGCGGCTATCGTTGAGGCAAGGCCGGGGGATACGGTCCTCATCGCAGGAAAGGGTCATGAAAGATATCAAATTCTCGGAACCGAGAAAATACATTATGACGAGCGTGAAATCGTGAAGCAAATACTTGATAACGGAGCGAATTTTAAAAAATGAAAAAGCTTACTCTAAAAGAAATAGCCGAGCATATCGGCGGAACATTCAACGTTGATGCGGAGTTTACAGAGGTTTGTATCGACTCAAGACTTTGTAAGCCCGGTTGTCTTTATATCGCTATCAAAGGCGAAAACTTTGACGGACATGATTTCACCGCTTCCGCTTTCGCAAACGGAGCTTCGGCGGCGATTGTTCATCATGCTGTTGACGCAGACGGCCCGATGCTTATGGTTGAGGACACACACAAGGCTCTCATGATGCTTGCACACTGGTACAGGACAACATTTGACATTCCCGTTGTCGGCCTGACGGGCAGCGTCGGCAAAACGACAACCAAGGAAATGACATGGTTTGTGCTCAACGAGAAGTTTAATGCACTTAAAACGGAGGGCAATCTCAACAACAATATCGGTCTGCCGAGAACGCTTCTGAGGATGGACGAGAATACTCAGGCGGCTGTTATTGAGATGGGTATGAGCAACAGGGGAGAGATATCCGAGCTTTCGCTTATTGCAGAGCCAACGGTTGCGATAATCAGCAATATCGGCGTTTCACACATGGAAAACCTCGGCTCAAGAGAGAACATCCTCAAGGCGAAGCTTGAAATTCTTGACGGACTTCGTGAAAACTGTCCTATTCTTCTTAATGGCGACGACCCATATCTTGCGGGTGCGGTTATTGAGAATCACCCTGTAATTTACTACGGAATTGACGACAAAACCTGTGATTTCAGAGCAATCAACATTGAACAGTGCGATGAAAGCACGGAATTTGATATAGTTTATGAAGGCAAAACTCAGCATACGGTCATTCCGACCATCGGCAGACATAATGTTTATAACGCTCTTGCCGCTTTCGGAACAGGCATGCAGCTCGGCGTTACGCCCGAGGAGGCCGTCAGAGGTCTCGCAAAGTACACGCCCTCGGGCATGAGACAGCGTATGAAGATTGTTAACGGAATAAAATTCATTGAGGACTGCTATAACGCAAGCCCGGATTCGCAGAGAGCGGCTCTCAAAATGCTCTCGGAGATGAAGGCTGACAGAAAAATCGCTGTTCTCGGTGACATGCTGGAGCTTGGCGCAATCAGCGAGGAATCGCACAGAAACGCAGGCTTGCTTGCGGCAAAGACAAAGGTTGACGTTTTTATGACCTACGGCGAAAGATCGCTTGCTTCCGCCGAAAAGGCAAGAGAGTGCGGCGTTCGTGAGGTCTACGGCTTTACGGATAAAAAGGCACTTGCCGACAAGCTCTTTGAAACACTTAAGCCCGGCGATGCGGTGCTTTTCAAGGCAAGCCGCGGCATGGCGCTTGAGGATGTTATAAACGACCTTTACGGCAGAATGAAATAATTAAAAGGGTTGAAAGGACACGGGTGAAACAAATGAACAGCTATCTTGCACTTATACTCAGCGCAGTCGGCGCATTCGCGATAACCGCACTGCTCGGCTATGTGATTATTCCATGGCTTCATAAGCTCAAGTTCGGTCAGACAATTCTCGATATCGGACCGAAATGGCACAAGAAAAAGCAGGGCACACCGACAATGGGCGGACTGATGTTTATAATAGGAATATTTTGTTCCGCAGCCGTTGTGCTTGTTTGTTATTCGATGACAGTCAGCAGAGCGGGACTTGACTCAAGCGAAAAGACGAAGCTTTGGGCAGGGCTTATTATGGCACTGATGTTCGGTGCAGTCGGTTTCGCCGACGATTACATAAAGGTCGTTAAAAAACGTAATCTCGGACTTTCAATCATTCAGAAAACTATTTTGCAGCTCATAATCTGTGCCGCTTATCTTACAAGTCTTTTCCTTGCAATGGATAAGGATCCGTATATGTTTATTCCGTTTGTCGGCAATGTTTCGCTCGGCATTTGGTTCTGGATACTCGGTGCTTGCGTGCTCTACGGCGCAATTAATGCAGTAAATTTTACCGATGGAATCGACGGTCTTTGCTCGTCGGTCACAGCGACTGCGGCAATCAGCTTTATCATCATGGCAGTTGTTCACAAGGCGTTTGGCATCGGAATAGTTTCCGCAGCACTTCTCGGCGGCTGCATCGGCTTCTTCGTTTGGAACAGATATCCCGCAAAGGTTTTCATGGGCGACACAGGCTCAATGTTCCTCGGCGGACTTGTTGTTGCGATTGCATACGCTTTCGACTGCCCGATAATCCTCATATTGACAGGTATTATTTACTTCATTGAGGGCCTTTCGGACGTTATTCAGATAGGTTATTTCAAGATAACTCACGGTAAGAGAATCTTCAGAATGGCTCCGATTCACCATCACTTCGAGATGGGCGGCTGGAGTGAGAAGAAGATTGACACGGTATTCTGCATTGTCAACCTTGTCGGCGGAATAATCGGCATTCTTTTGATGTATTACGGCGGATTTTCAAGATAATACAGAAAAAATCTCGGAGCGATAATGCAGTAAACCTGCCGGGCTTCCCTTTGAGGACAGTAAAGTATCGTTGCGACCATCAAGAGAAAACAAAAACCAACCTACATAAAACAAAGGGGGATACGGAAAATGTCATCCGAACAGCTCAGACAGACGGCAGGCAGAAATGCTTCGGCCTCTGCGGCAAAAAAATCAAAAAGCAAGTTCAGATTATTTGGTCTGGATGTGTTCATCGGCGGCGGCTTTGACATCGTTTATATGGTGCTTGTTCTGATGCTTTTAACTATCGGACTTGTGATGATGTTTTCCGCCAGCTATATCAGCGCAAAATACGATGCTGCGACAGGTTATGACGCAACCTACTATATCAAGCGTCAGCTCGGTTTCGCACTTATAGGTGTTGCACTTATGTTTTTGATTTCAAGAATCAATCCCGAGCTTATAAAAAAGGCTACTCCGATTATTGCGGCGATATCGCTTGTTCTGCTGGTCTTAGTTTTGATTCATCCGTATCGTCTTGACGGCAAGGAAGAATTCAGACGCTGGCTCAAGCTCGGAATCGTGTTCCAGCCATCCGATGTTGCGAAGCTCGGCATCATAATGACATTTGCATGGCTTCTTGAAAAATACAGGCATCAGATCGAAACCAAATGGTGGTTCGCTCTTGTGCTTTTCGGATTGCTTGGCTTCCTTTGCGTATTAATCTACCTTGAAAAGCACCTTTCATGTACGATTCTTGTAATGCTTATCGGCATTTGTATGCTCTATCTCGGCGGAGTCGATAACCGATGGTTTATTCTCGGAATAACGGCGGGAATTGTGCTTGTGGCGGTCGTTGTGCTGTTTAGAGACAAGATTCTTGACCCTTATCAGGCGGAAAGAATCGATTCGTTCATTCATAAGGATTATGACGATACCGATACTCGCTGGCAGACAAACCAATCGCTGTTTGCCCTCGGTTCGGGCGGCTTCTTTGGCCTCGGACTCGGCAATTCGAGACAGAAATATCTCTATATGCCCGAGCCGCAGAACGACTTTATCTTCGCTATCGTCGGCGAGGAGCTTGGTTTCTTCCGCAGTGTGCTTATTATTCTTCTCTTTGCCGCACTTGTTTTCAGAGGCTTTGTAATCGCTTCAAGAGCAAAGAGTATGTTTGAACGTCTGCTCGTTCTCGGAATTTCACTCCAGGTCGGATTGCAGACTATATTGAATATCCTGGTTGTAACGGATCTTATGCCAAATACGGGTATTTCTCTCCCGTTCTTCAGCTACGGCGGCACGGCACTCGTCATGCAGCTGGTTGAAATGGGAATTGTGCTTGCGGTTTCAAGGTCGGGCGACAGAAAAAAGAGGGCGAAAACAAATGCTTAACGGTAAAAAGATTTTATTCGCAACCGGCGGTACGGGCGGTCACATCAATCCGGCGCTTGCCGTTGCAGGCTACATAAGAGAAAACTATCCCAAGGCGGAGATCCTTTTTGTGGGCACGGCCGACAGAATGGAAGCTCAGCTTGTTCCTGCCGCAGGATATGATTTTAAAACGATTGAGATTCAGGGCTTCAGCCGTGAGCTTAATTTAGAAGGACTCAGACACAATATCAAAACGGTTGAATTGTTGATGAAATCCGAGGGTCAGGCGAAGAAGATTATTGAAGAATTCAAGCCTGATGTTGTAATAGGATTCGGCGGCTACGTCAGCGGACCGGTTCTCAGCGTTGCGGCGAGAATGGGAATACCGACTGCCGTGCATGAGCAGAATGCTTTTCCCGGCATTACGAACAAAAACCTTGCAAAAAAGGTTGACGTTGTAATGCTTACCGCTCCGGAAGCCGAAAAGCTCCTCAAGCCGAAAAATCCGTGCGTCGTTACGGGTCTACCGATAAGAGGGGAAATAATCTCGGCGAATAAAGAGTTTGCAAGAGCCGAAATGAAGCTCGATTCACGCCCGCTGATTCTTTCAATGGGCGGAAGTCTCGGCGCAAGGGCGATTAACGAGGCCGTTAAATATCTCATACTCAAAAGATACGAAAAGAAAGACTGCTATTATCTGCATGCAACGGGCAAGGCCGGAGCTGCTATGATTGACGATATCGGCAAGGAGGTTGACCTCAATGCCAATCCGCAGATAATGCTCAGAGAATATATAAACGATATGGATCGTTGTTTGGCGGCGGCCGATTTGGTCGTTTGCCGTGCCGGAGCAAGCTCACTGAGCGAAATTCAGGCTCTCGGCAAGCCGTCGATACTGGTTCCTTACCCGTATGCGGCGGAAAATCATCAGTATTATAACGCAAAAACAATGTCCGACAGAGATGCGGCAATACTCATTGAAGAAAAGGACTTCACCGGCGAAAGACTTCTTGAAGAGGTTGAAAAGCTTCTCTCGGAGCCGGAACGCCTTAAAAAGATGGGCGAGAATGCAAAGAACATGGCAATTCTCGATGCATCGCAGCGTATCACGGAATGCGTTTGCAAGATAGTTAAAAATTAACACTTTTCGGAAAGTATCATAAACTGAGAACAGATTGATATTTTCCGAAAGGGTGCGGTATATGGGACGCTTTATTATTGAGGGCGGCAGAAGGCTCGGAGGCATACTGAGGGTGCAGGGTGCAAAGAACAGCGCACTCCCGATTCTTGCGGCGACCGTTGCCGTCGGCAGGCCGTGTGTGATACATAATTGTCCGTCGCTTACGGATATTGATTCCACGCTGAACATTCTCAAAACGCTCGGCTGTGAGGTGCACAGAAGCGGAAATTCCGTCTCGGTTGACAGCGGCAGAATGAATCTGAACGATATTCCCGATGAGCTTATGCGTGAAATGCGCTCGTCAATCGTTTTTCTCGGTGCATTGATTTCACGGACGGGTGAGGCTCATATCTGTGCACCCGGCGGATGTGATATAGGAATGAGGCCGATTGATTTGCATCTGTTTGCAATGGAAAAGCTTGGCGTCAGCCTCTCCGAGGAGTTCGGACATATCTCATGCAAATGCCAAAAGACAAAGGGCGCAAAAGTAACTCTTTCCTTCCCGAGCGTGGGGGCAACAGAGAATATTATGCTCGCTTCGCTTCGCTGTTCGGGAACGACGACGATAATAAACGCCGCCAGAGAACCTGAGGTTGTTGACCTCGCAATGTTTCTCAATTCCTGCGGTGCGAGAATAAGCGGAGCAGGTGAGAGCACGGTTTATATCGAGGGCGTCGAACGTATGCACGGTACACAGTTCACCGTCATGCCGGACAGAATCGCCGCCTGCACATATATGGCTGCGGCAGCGGTAACAGGTTCGGATATTCTGCTTGACGATGTTGTACCCGGTCACATTGTGCCGATAATGCAATGCTTCGAGATGAACGGCTGTAAAATAACGACATCGCAGAATCGTCTGCGAATCATTGCACCGAGACAGCTCTGCACAATGGGAACGATAAGGACAATGCCATATCCGGGTTTCCCGACGGACTGTCAGGCTCTCGTTATGGCTATGGCGGCAGTTGCCGACGGAACAACTTTGATTTGCGAAAATATATTTGAGAATCGCTTTCGCCACGCAGGCGAGCTTAACAGGATGGGCGCAGACATAAGCGTTCATGATAAAATTGCCGTTGTCAACGGTGTCGGCAGACTGCAAGGGACGTCTGTTAGTGCTCATGACCTCAGGGCAGGTGCGGCACTGACTGTTGCCGGACTCTGTGCCGAGGGACACACGACGGTTGAAAATATTCATTTTATTGACAGGGGATATGAAGCTCTCGAAAAGAGCCTTGACTATATAGGAGCAAGAATAAAAAGGATTGACTGACGATGAAAAAGCTGACAGCAAGACAGGTCGCAGCCCTTTCGCCCGAGGCGAGGGAACGCTATGAAAAGAAACTTAAAACGGTCAAACGCAACCGCAGGATTCTCACGGGAATCATTGCGGCTGTTGCCGTTGCCGCTGTCTTTGCCATGCTTTCGGTGACTGTACTTTTTAATGTCAGCGAAGTAAAGGTCGCCAAGGCAGGTACGCATTACAAAACCGAGCAAATTCTCGATGCCGCGGGCGTTGAGGTCGGCGACAACATGATAATGACAAACTGGGATAAGGTTAAGTCAAAGGCAGAGGAAAAGCTTCCTTACATCCTTTCGCTTGAAATCAAAAAAAGTATCGGCGGCAAGGTTACATTCACGGTAAAGGACGACAAGGCGGCTCTGCTTTTCAAAACGGCGGACGGCTATGCGATAGCCGATTCAAACGGCAAGACGCTTGAGGTAATGAAGAATAAGCCGAAAAACAGCGGTCTTGTGATTCTGACGGTTAAGAATCAAATCCATGCAAAGCCTGGCGAGACCATAACCTTTGCCGACGAAAACGAAAAGACACTTTATGACAATATATGTGCCGCAATCAAAGGTGCGGATATGAAGAATATAACGGGAATCGATATCTCCGACAGGAAAAACATTTATCTCGAATACCAGAGCAGATACAGACTTTATCTCGGCGACGACAGTGATATTGAGTATAAGCTGAAAGAGGCGAAAAAGGTCATCGCTCAGGAGGATGAGAACGATCCCAAGCAGATCGGTGAAATAAATCTTTCAATCCCAAAAAAGGTCTATGTCGAGCCGCTTGAAACGCTCGAAAAGACAACCGCTGCGGCAGCAAAAACGGCTGCGGCAGAGGAAAAGACAACTCAGGCCGAGGAAGAAACAACACAATCGGATGATTCGGACAGCGAAGAAAACACGACCGAGCCCGAGGAGGAAACCGAGCCGGAGGAGGAGAATACAACGGCCGAGGATACTGCCGAGGAAGAATAAAATGGGAGCAAATCCGCGTTTTTTACGGCAGAAAAAGACTGTCGGACAGATGTATGCTGCCATAGCTTGCGAATACTGAAAAAAATCCGATTTTTTTGCCTGTTTTCGTGATATTAGTCTTGAAATTGATAAAAAAGTGTGATATCATAACAGATGTGTAAAACTTGGAGTAAATATGATTTACAAAACGGAGGTTTTTAAAATGGCATTTGAAATTGATAACGATTTCGAGAGCACCGTTCAGATCAAGGTTATAGGCGTCGGTGGCGGCGGCGGAAACGCAGTCAACACAATGATCGCTCAGGGTATGCAGGGTGCCGAGTTTATCGTAGTTAACACGGACAAGCAGGTGCTTGTCAATTCCCAGGCAACTCACAGAATTCAGATCGGCGAGAAGTCCACAAGAGGACAGGGCGCCGGCGGACGTCCCGAGGTTGGCGAGAAGGCAGCCGAGGAGAGCAGAGAGGAAATCTCTTCAATCCTTAAGGGAACAGATATGGTATTTATCACCGCAGGTATGGGCGGCGGCACAGGTACAGGTGCGGCTCCCGTAATCGCAGAGATCGCTAAGGAAATGGGCGTTCTCACAGTCGGTGTTGTTACAAAGCCCTTCAAATTTGAGGGCAAGAAGAGAAGCACACTTGCAGAGCAGGGTATTGCTCGTCTTTCAGAGAACGTTGACAGCCTCATCGTTATCCCGAATGACAGACTTAAGCTCCTCAGCGACCGCTGCAAGACCCTTTCGGAGGCATTCCTTGTAGCTGATGAGGTTCTTTCACAGGGCGTTAAGAGCATTTCAGAGCTCATTAAGGTTCCGGGCTTTGTTAACCTCGACTTCGCTGATGTTTGCAGCGTAATGAGAGACGCAGGCTATGCTCACATGGGCGTCGGCACCGCAAAGGGCAAGGACAAGAGCCTTCAGGCAGCGGATATGGCTACATCAAGCCCGCTTCTCGAGACATCTATCGCAGGTGCAAAGGGCGTTATCATCAGCATCACTTCTTCACCGGATATCGGACTTGAAGAGATCGAGAACGCTTGCGAATCCATCACAGAGAAGGCACATCCGGACGCAAACATCACATGGGGTGTTGCATTCGACTCCAAGCTTGAGGATGAGATCATCATCACGGTTATCGCTACAGGCTTTGATGCAAAGCCGTCGGAGGATTTCGGCTCTATCCCGACCTTCAAGGCAACTTCAAACGCAGGTGCACCGATTCGCTCAACAGCAGCTGCTTCGGCAAATGCTCCGATCGAGCCGCCGGTTGTTAACAGCTCAAAGCCGCAGGCAAAGGGCGGAGTTGACGATGAGGATTTCTATGTGATCCTTAACGACATCATCAAGAAGAAGGGCGACAACAACTGATTGTCCCGTAAACAGAAAACCGGACCTCGACTGAATGTCGGGGTCTTTTTTACCGGGAAATGTATAAATCCTAATATTTAATGTATTAAGGAAAACGTTGATATTTAATGCTTATAACAATTTGCACAAAAAATTATCATTTTTTTTGTAACATAGTTCATTTACTTTTTCTTGCAAAAAAAGTATAATATATTAAACATTTATGATCTCGAAAGGGGCAGATATCATGAGCAAGAAAAAGAAAGTCTCGGCAGATCCGAATGAGGAAATTGTTGAGACCAAGAAGGCTAAAAAAGAAAAGAAAGCGAAGAAGGAAAAGACTCCTATGGATATCGATTCCAAGAAAACGCTTGCAAAGAGCATTACGGCTCTCGTTTGTGTTATCGCAATCTGCATTACGGCTGTCGTAAACACAGGCAAAATTTGCGACGCTGCAAAGAAAGCGGCAGAGCAGAGAGGCGGTGCTTCGGCTACCGAAACAGCGGGCGATGACATTGACAACAGCGGCGAGGTCCCGACAGATGCCAGCGGTGAGGTTCCGACTGACGCTAACGGCGAGGCTCCGACAGATGCTAACGGCGAAGCTCCGACAGATGCAGCTCCGGCTGACAACAGCACGGGTGGCAACACAGGATCTTCAACATCATCTAAGACAAACGCTGCTAACAAACGTTCTTCAATCCCAACAGGCACGGCTCAGATCGTTAGCTACTACAACACAGCTACGGCTAAGGTTGCTTCCAAGAAGGCAGCTTTCAACAAGACAAGATCAACTACAGAGAAGTCATTTGATGCAGGCGTTGCTCTCAAGTCAATGAAGAGCATCGTTTACAAGTTCATGGGCGTAGGCGACAGCAACAAGTTCTCGAAGCAGGTTACTTCGGCAGACGCTGACAGCTACCATAAGTATTTCAAGGCATCCAAGCTCACAGCTTCCGATGTTACCGGTGCAACATGCGTAAAGAACGGCAACAACTACACAATTACACTTAAGATTAAGAACGGTTCAAGCACCGTTAAGGGCGGCAAGGTTGTTTCTTCCAACAATTCGCCTCTTGACAGAAGCGGTCTCGCATGCGGCAACAAAGATAAGGATTACTGGGATCACAAGACAGCCGAAAATGTTATGTCTGCTATTTCCGAAGTTCCGGGTTGCGGCAGTGCAAATATTTCCGAGAATTACTCTAACGCTGTTATCACAGCTGTTGTAAATGCTTCGACAGGTAACCTTGTTTCTCTCAACGCTAAGTTCAATTTCAGGTTTGAACTTTCAAGTGTTATGAGTTCGTCGGGTACAGCTGTTGCATCAACTGTTGTTAACATGACAGGCTTCAAGATGTAACCTACATAAACGATTATAATAATTAAGGCACGGTTTTTCGCCGTGCCTTGTTTTTTTATTTATTGATAATTTTTCCGTCTGTCGAAATCACCGTTACGTTGAGCGGAATTCTTTTGCCGCTTGCGTCGAGAGCCTTTTGAACGGCCATCTGAATTCCGCCGCAGCAGGGTACCTCCATGCGAACAACGGTTACGCTTCTAATGTCGTTAACCGTCAAAATCGCCGTCAGCTTTTCGGAATAGTCTACGCTGTCAAGCTTCGGACAGCCGATAAGGGTGATCTTGTCTTTAATAAAATCGTTATGGAAATTTCCGTAAGCGAACGCAGTGCAGTCGGCGGCGATAAGCAGGTCGGCACCGTTAAAATAAGGAGCATTGACAGGAACGAGCTTTATCTGAACCGGCCATTGTGAAAGTCGGCTTTCGGCCTTTACTTCGTTGTGACTGCTGTGTTCATGCATGATTCTGCTGAGCCTTGAACCCGGGCAGCCGCCGTGATGAGCAATGCCGTGCTTCTTGAGCTTGTTTTCCATAACGGCTTTTTCGTTGTAGTCAGCCGCTTCTCTCTTTTCAAAGGTGATAGCACCCGTGGGACAGGTTGGCAGGCAGTCGCCGAGTCCGTCGCAATAGTCATCACGCAGAAGCTTCGCCTTGCCGTCAACAAGACCTATAGCACCCTCGTGACATGCCGAAACGCATGCGCCGCAGCCGTTGCATTTTTCTTCGTCTATTTTAATGATTTTTCTTATCATTTTCATTACCTCCTGACATTGGCGATTGTATCACATCTTTTTCACAAAAGCAACAGGTAATGTGCGGAAGTGCAGAATAATTCTCCCTGTTACGTCGAAATATATTATAAGGCGTAGATATGCAAAATTTTTTAATATGGCATGATTTATTTTGATTTGAAAAAAGGCACAATTCGCAGGGGTCGATGCCCACATCGACCCAAGGCCTGAAGAGACCAACCAAGGCTTTACCCTTGAGGGGAAGCCGGCACATGAGCGACTGAGGGAATAAGGCCTTATTGTACTACTCCATTCGTAGTAAGCAACTTGGGATAAAATTAAACAATTAACTGTATCACTCCGTCAATCAAATCCATCCGCAATCGTTGTTAATGGGAAAAGCTGCAAATGTTAACAAAGAATTCACAATTAAAGTGTTGACAAATCGAGCGGACGGTTGTATATTATTAAATGTAGTTAGCACTCAGGGCTAAAGAGTGCTAACGGTGCTAAAGGCGGTGAGATTATGGAACTCAGTCAGAGAAAAGAAAAGATACTTGCTGCTGTTGTCGAACACTATATAAAGACGGGCGAGCCTGTCGGTTCAAAGCTTTTGCAAAAGGATCCCGAAATTTCGGTTTCCTCGGCGACCATCAGAAATGAGATGGCTGAGCTTTCAAACATGGGACTTCTCGAACAGCCCCACACCTCGGCCGGTCGTATCCCGACCGATGAGGGCTACCGTTACTATGTAGATCATCTTATGGGAGTGCGGCAGCTTGACGATGCGGTCAAAAGACGTATCGAAGCCGGTATTTCAATAAGAAACGCCAGTCCGGAAAACATACTTAAGCGAGCGAACGATTTCCTTGCGGACATGACAAACTGTGCCGCAATTTCAACCGCTCCGTCGGGCGAAAATGTCACGATAAAACGTGTCGAATTCGTACCTGTCGGAATGAGAACGGGAATGGTTGTTCTGCTTACCTCAAACGGCATGATCAAAAGCAGGGTTTGCCGAAGCGACGTTGATTTGAACGCTTCCGTTATCGAGAAGTTTTACAACATTGTCAAAACTTCATTTGTCGGAACGGAGCTTGATTCGATTGACACGGCTACGCTTCAAACCTTGGTTGCTTCAATGGGCGAGGATGCGCTGACGATGATACCTCTTATTTCAACGGTATCGGAGCTTGCGGGCGAGGCAATGGAAATTCCGCTTATGCTCGGCGGTCAGTCGAACATCTTCCATTACGGCGACTACGGCACAACGGCCTACGAGCTTATGGATTTTCTTAGGCGAGGTGAACCGTTGAGCAAGATTCTGACAGACAACAAAAAAGATTTGGATGTCAAGATAGGCAGCGAAAACAAGTTTAAACCGCTTGAAAATTCAAGCGTTATAATGGCGCAGTACGATGTCGGCGGAGAGAATCACGGCTCGATTGGAATTATCGGACCGACGAGGATCGACTATGCAACGCTGATACCGAGCGTCAGATATCTGACCGATATGGTCGGAAAAATACTCTCCCAGGTTCTCAATGAAGACTGAAAGGAATGATTACTGTTGGCAAAAAAGAAAAACAGTGAAGAAACAGCCGCAAAGGCTGAGGATAAAAAGGTAGAGGAAGAAGATAAAAAAGAGAATAAAGAGGTAAAGGAAGAGAAAAAAGCCAAGGAAGAAAGCAACGAGGATAAGCTTAAAAAACAGCTTGCCGAAAAGAGCGATCAGCTTTTGAGAATTGCGGCGGAGTACGACAACTTCCGCAAGCGTTCGCAGAGAGAAAAGGATGCGCTTTACGTTGACTGCAAGGCTTCGGTCATCAAGGAGCTGCTTCCGGTGGCAGACAATTTCGACAGAATTTTCGCAAATCCCGATATCACATTTGAGGATTACAAAAAGGGCGTTGAAATGACATTCAAGCAGTTTGAAAATGTTTTCAAGGACCTCAAAGTCGAGTCGTTCGGCGAGGAGGGCGAGGAGTTTGATCCGAACTTCCACAACGCAGTGATGCACTCGGAGGATGAGAATCTCGGCGAGAACGTTATCACAAATGTGTTTGCAAAGGGCTACAAGATAGGCGATAAGGTAATTCGTCCGGCAATGGTAGCCGTTGCGAACTAAGGCAACACCGCACAAATTGAGGCGTGTGGCATTGCCTAAAACAAAATTGTATATAAACATCTTAGGAGGAATATATTATGTCAAAGGTTATAGGTATTGATTTAGGTACAACAAATTCATGCGTAGCTGTTATCGAGGGCGGCGAGCCTGTGGTTATTGCTAACGCAGAGGGCGCAAGAACAACTCCGTCTGTTGTCGGCTTCGGCAAGAACGGCGAGAGAATGGTAGGCCAGGTCGCAAAGCGTCAGGCTATCACAAACCCCGACAGAACAGTTTCGTCAATCAAACGTCAAATGGGCTCGGATTATAAGGTTACTATCGACGATAAGAAATACACCCCGCAGGAAATTTCCGCAATGATTCTTCAGAAGCTTAAGACCGATGCGGAAGCTTATCTCGGCGAGAAGGTTTCAGAGGCTGTTATCACAGTTCCGGCATACTTCACCGACGCACAGCGTCAGGCAACGAAGGATGCGGGTCACATTGCAGGCCTTGAGGTTAAGAGAATAATTAACGAGCCGACAGCCGCAGCTCTTGCTTACGGCATTGATAAGGAAGATGACCAGAAGGTTATGGTTTATGACCTCGGCGGCGGTACATTCGATGTTTCCATCATTGAGATGGGCGACGGCGTTCAGGAGGTTCTTGCAACAGCAGGTAACAACCACCTCGGCGGCGATGACTTCGACCAGAGAGTTATGAACTGGATCATTGACGAGTTCAAGAAGTCAAACGGCATTGACCTTCGCGGCGACAAGATGGCTATGCAGAGACTTAAGGAAGCTGCAGAGAAGGCTAAGATCGAGCTTTCAGGCGTTACGTCTTCGGATATCAATCTTCCGTACATCACAGTTGACGCTACAGGCCCGAAGCATCTTGAGCTTACACTTACAAGAGCAAAGTTCAATGAGCTCACAGCGGACCTCGTTGAGTCCACAATGGGTCCCGTTCGTCAAGCAATGAGCGACTCCGGCCTTTCAACCTCAGAGATTGATAAGGTTCTTATGGTAGGCGGTTCTTCAAGAATCCCGGCAGTCCAGGAAGAAATCAAGAAGTTCATCGGCAAGGAGCCTTTCAAGGGCATCAACCCCGATGAGTGCGTTGCAATCGGTGCAGCTCTCCAGGCCGGCGTTATGGGCGGCGAAGTTAAGGGACTTCTTCTTCTTGACGTTACTCCGCTTTCACTCGGCATTGAGACAATGGGCGGTATCAACACAAAGATTATTGACAGAAATACAACTATCCCTGTAAAGAAGAGTCAGATCTTCTCAACCGCAGTCGACAATCAGCCGTCTGTTGAGGTCCATGTTCTCCAGGGTGAAAGAGAGTTCGCTAAGGACAACAAGACCCTCGGCGTATTCCACCTTGACGGAATCATGCCGGCACGTCGCGGTGTTCCGCAGATCGAGGTTACATTCGATATAGATGCAAACGGTATCGTTCACGTTTCCGCTAAGGATCTCGGAACGAACAAGGAGCAGTCAATCTCCATCACTTCTTCAACCAATATGTCCAAGGATGACATTGAAAAGGCTGTTCACGAGGCCGAGCAGTTCGCTCAGGAGGATAAACAGCGCCGTGAGGAAGTTGATACAAGAAACAATGCAGACCAGATGGTTTACCAGTGCGAGAAGCTCCTCTCCGAGGAAGGCGACAAGTTTGACCAGGCAGATAAGGACGCTCTCAATGCTGAAATCGAAGGCTTGAAGGAAGCTCTTAAGGGTCAGGATATCAACCTCATCAAGAATAAGCAGGAGGCTCTCCAGAAGAAGTTCTATGAGGTATCCGAGAAGATCTACAAGGCTGCTCAGGGCGCACAGGGTGCAGCAGATCAGCAGGCAGGTCCGGACATGGGCGGTAACCCGGGCGCAGGCGCACAGGGTGCGGACGGCTTCTATGATGCCGACTACACAGACGTTACGGACGACGATAACAAATAATCACCCGTCCGCAGAATAAAAAATATCAGGGCTATCAGATATTGATTTCATCTTTCGAGTATTCCTTTTAAATCAGCTATTTTAACGCAGGCAAAAATGTCTCAGCCTCCCCTTGTTGTAAGGGGAGGGGGACCGCTTGCGGCGGAAGGGATAAATTTAGCTTGAGATTTAGAGCGGAAATAATCAATATCATGCGATAGCCTCTGTTTTCAAGTCAGGGGCTTTAATTTATGGCTGATAAAAGAGATTACTATGAGGTGCTGGGCATTGACAAAAATGCAAGTGCCGATGAAATAAAAAAGGCTTACCGTAAAAAGGCCAAGCAGTACCATCCCGACCTGAACCCCGGCGATAAGGAAGCCGAGGCGAAGTTCAAGGAGGCCAATGAGGCTTACGAGGTGCTCAGTGATGAGCAGAAAAAGGCTCGCTATGACCAGTACGGCCATGCCGGAGTTGATCCGAACTTTGGTGCAGGCGGTGGCGGCTTCAACGGCGGCTTCGGCGACGATTTTGATTTGGGCGACATATTCTCCAGCTTTTTCGGCGGCGGCGCAGGCGGCTTCGGAGGCGGTGGCAGAAGAGCCAACCCGAACGGTCCGAGACGTGGCGAAGATCTTCAGTCGAGTGTTACAATTTCGTTTGAGGAGGCTGCAAAGGGCTGCAAGCGCAAGATAAACATAAACCGTATTGAGGTCTGCCCGGAATGTAACGGCAGCGGAGCGGCGGCAGGCACATCGCCTAAAACTTGCCCCGAATGTCACGGTACGGGTCAGGTTACGGCTCAGCAGAGAACGCCTTTCGGCGTTATTCAAACTCAGCGAGCTTGCTCAAAGTGCGGCGGCAAGGGCAGAATAATCGAAACTCCGTGTTCGAAGTGCCGTGGCAGAGGTCGCATCACAAAGCAGAGTACGCTTGAGGTGAATATTCCGGCAGGAATTGATGACCGTCAGATTCTCAATGTCCGCGGTGAGGGCAACAAGGGTGTCAACGGCGGTCCGGCAGGCGATCTTCATGTTGTTGTCAACGTAAGACCGCATCCGTTCTTTGAGCGTGACGGCTTTGACGTTTGGTGCGAGGTCCATGTCAACCTCGTTCAGGCAACACTGGGAGATACGCTCATGGTTCCGACGCTGGACGGCAAGGTTAAATATGATATCCCCGAGGGCACGCAGCCCGGTTCTGTATTCAGACTCAAGGGTAAGGGTATTCAGAATATCCGCAGCAAGGCGAGGGGAGACCAGCTCGTCAGAATCATTGTCGATATTCCGACCAAGCTCAATTCCGAACAGCGTGAAGCTTTGCTTAAATTCAATTCGCTGATGGGCGGCTCGACACCGACCGGCGATGAGAAGAAAGGCTTCTTCGGCAAAAAACGCAAATAAAAACAATTTACGCAGTCAAGCGAAAACTTGATTGCGTATTTTTTATTATATGGTGAACTTTAGGCTTGCAAAGATTTATCAATTTTTTATTCTCTTGACAAATAATGCTTATGGGACTAAAATGAAGCTGACGGATGACCATTAATCTTTTAAAGGAGATGAATGTTTATGATGGCTATTATCGCATTGATTTCTGATCTCATCAATGCACTTATTCAGGCGCTCGGAGCTATTTCCCCTGATGCGGCTCATGCTATTCAGCAGGCACTCAGCCAGCTTTTTGATTTCATCACGTCAATTCTCGGCTGATATCGGACAGCAAGGCTTAAAAAGTTGAAAATCGATTTTTCACATATGCTGCGAAAATTATTTCGATACGATGCGGGCATCGTTCTCTGTGATTCGTTCTTTTGAACCTCGTCACGAAGGGCGATGCCCTTTGCTGTATAGTGAAATGCAAATTATGTGATTTTTTGTGTGATTATTATAAAGGATTTAATGGGATTACGGAAACGTTCAAATACCTGTGAAATTTTTGACTTTTGCTGCATTTTTTTCTTTTTAGGTGTTGACAAAAGAAGAATTTTATGTATAATAATAACAGTAATGATTACTATTATTTATTACTTGAGAATCAGGAAAGATGTTACGTTACTTGACCGGCAATGCTTAGGTTAATTGTTTGTGCAGTAATGCCTTGATTTCGGTTAATACTAATTATGACTATGCAAAAAGCGAAGGGAGTTTCAGCTATGAATATTACAAAGGACATTAAATACATTGGTGTTAATGACCATGATATCGACCTTTTTGAGGGTCAGTACGTTGTTGAAAACGGAATGGCATATAATTCTTATGTTATCGTTGATGATAAAATTGCCGTTATGGATACGGTTGACGCACGTTTTCGTCATGAATGGCTCGATAATCTTGCCGATGTACTTGACGGCAGAAAGCCGGATTATCTTATCGTTCAGCATATGGAGCCTGATCATTCGGCAAATGTCATGAGCTTTGTTGCGGCTTATCCCGAGGTTAAAGTCGTTGCTTCTGCAAAGGCCTTTGCAATGATGGGTCAGTTCTTCGGCGATGAACTCGGCGAGAGACAGATCGTTATTTCCGAGGGCTCAACGCTTGAACTCGGCAAGCACACACTCAATTTTGTGGCCGCTCCCATGGTTCATTGGCCGGAGGTTATGGTTACCTATGATTCATATGACAAGGTGCTTTTCTCTGCCGACGGCTTTGGCAAATTCGGAGCACTCGACGTTGACGAGGACTGGGCGTGCGAGGCAAGACGCTACTATTTCGGCATTGTCGGAAAATACGGCGTTCAGGTGCAGAAGCTTTTACAGAAAGCGTCAAAACTTGATATTGAAAAAATATGTCCGCTCCACGGTCCGATTCTGACGGAAAATCTCGGCTATTATCTCGGTCTTTACAACACTTGGTCGTCATATGCGGTAGAGAGTGAGGGCATTGTAATTGCGTATACCTCCGTTTACGGCAATACAAAAAAGGCGGTTGAAATCCTTGCCGACAAGCTTAGGGCAAACGGCTGCCCGAAGGTTGTTGTTAATGACCTTGCACGTTGCGATATGGCGGAGGCTGTTGAGGACGCTTTCCGTTACGGTAAGCTTGTACTTGCAACAACGACGTATAACGCAGATATTTTCCCGTTTATGCGCACATTTATCGAGTCGCTGACCGAGAGGGAATATAAGAACAGAACTGTCGCTTTCATTGAGAACGGCACATGGGCGCCGCTTGCGGCTAAGATCATGAAGGGCATGTTCGAGAAGTCGAAGAACATCAACTTTGTTGAGCCTGTTGTTCATATCCGTTCGGCATTGAACGAAGCTTCGACAGCTGAGCTTGATGAACTCTCAAAGGAGCTTTGCCGCGACTATATTGCTCAGGACGGCGAAACGGCAAACAAAAATGACCTCACGGCTCTTTTCAATATCGGATACGGACTTTATGTTGTAACGTCAAATGACGGTAAAAAGGACAACGGACTCATTGTCAACACCGTATCGCAGGTCACAAATTCTCCGAACAGAATCGCCGTTACGATCAATAAGGACAACTATTCTCACCACGTTATTAAGCAGACAGGAAAGATGAATATAAACTGCCTTTCTGTCGACGCTCCGTTCTCCGTGTTTGAAAATTTCGGATTCAGAAGCGGCAGAAACGTTGATAAATTTGAGGGCAGTGAGCCGCTGCGTTCGGATAACGGACTCGCCTTCCTGCCGAGATATATCAACTCGTTCATGTCATTAAAGGTTGAGCAGTATGTTGACCTTGACACTCACGGAATGTTCATCTGTTCGGTAACGGAGGCGAGAGTTATTTCAGATGCCGAGACTATGACATACACCTACTATCAGAAGAATGTTAAACCAAGGCCGCAGACGGAAGGTAAAAAGGGCTTTGTTTGCAAGGTTTGCGGATATATCTATGAGGGCGACGAGCTTCCCGAGGATTTCATCTGTCCGCTTTGCAAGCACGGTGCGGCGGATTTTGAACCGATTAAATAAGAACAGTGCATATTGGCAATAATTAAGAAATTTTGATATTTTAAGGCCGCTTTTTGGAATAGGACGCAGAATAATTCTTTTCCGAAAGCGGCTTTTGTCTTAATTATCTAATGACAAAACAGGAATTTAATGATATAATTGTAAAAAGACGTCAGGATGGTGATGTTATGAAAAATGTTCGTTCATTTGCAGGCGTGTTACTTTCGGTTATTTTAATAATAGCTTCCGTATCATTCCCGACATCGGCACAAACAAACTCGGTTGAGACCATGGCAAACTTGGTCGTTTTTGTCAAATTCCCCGAGGACACAACCACGGAGATTTCCGAGAATTCGCAGAAGATAATGATGTATTATAACGATACATCAAAAATGTATGCCGGCTCGGATATTGATTTTTCGTTCAAAAAATATATCACCGAAATTTCAAGAGGAAAGCTGAATGTCAATAATATTTTCCCTCAGCTTGAAGGAGATACGATTACACCCCTTACCCTGGCGGCTTCGCACGACAACAGTAATGATAACAGTGTTATTCAGGAGATTGTTGCCGCTTTGAACTCGGGAAAGATAAAGATGCCCGAGGATAGGCTTGATAATAAATATTCCGGCGTTGTTGATAATCTTACCGTTATTATTCAGGGCAAGTGCCCGAGCGGCTCTGATTTTATGTGGCCGCACAAGAGTGTTACGGACGTTTCGACAAAGATAAAGAATAAATATCAGTTCGGAAACTATAATCTTATTGATTCATACAGCGTTATCGGCACCGTAGCGGCTTGCCAGGGCGTTATTACGCACGAATTTTTACACAGTGTCGGTTTGCCGGATCTCTATCGCCGAAGCGGAACGGACGGAACCCCCGTCGGTGTTTGGGACATAATGGCAAGCAACAGCTTCTTTATGCAGTATCCGCTTTCCTACCAACGATACAAGCTTGGCTGGATACCGATGCAGCAGATCACCCGGAGCGGAACATATACGCTTGATCCGGTAAGCGATCCCGACTCCGACACGATACTTTATGAGATCAAAACGCCGATGTCGGCGAGCGAGAGCTTTATGCTCGAATACAGAAAGAAAATAACGACGAATTTTTCAAATCTCGGCTTCGAAACGAAGATTCCGTCGTCCGGATTGCTGATTTACAGGGTCAACAAATCTGTTGTTAATCAGACGAATGCTTGGGGCGACGATTATCTCTATGTTTACCGTCCCGGTGAGACAAGCACGACGGCGAGCGCAGGTGATTTATTCAAATCTGCTCTTGATCCGAACAGTAACAGGACAAGCTTCGGTGTTGCGGATTTTGATGCATCGCTTACTGACGGAACGATGTTCTATTCCAACGGTAAGAACAGCGGTATAGTTATTTCGGACGTAAAGTATAACAATGATTCATCTCAAATCAGTTTTCATGTTGAGTTTCCGGATTATTCTTCGCTCGGATTGTGGAACGGTATTTCAAACAGCATTGCAATGGAGGCAACCGGAATTAAAGTTGATACCGACAGTATGGGCAATGTCTATTCATGTATAATGGGTCGTGAGGACTGGAACTTTGTGAACAAGGTGCTTAAGTACGACGGAGCATCCTGGACCGCACTCGGTTCGTCTTTCTCAAATGTTAACAGCATGACGCTTAAGGTTTATAACGATGTTCCGTACGTTCTCTACCTCAATTCAAGCGGCAGACCCGTTCTTGCAAAGTATACGGGCGGCTCGTGGCAGACCGTTTATACGGATAACTCGGTCAGCTATCCGAACGATTTGCAGCTTTTTATGGGCGATTCGGGGTTCTACTGCGCATGGACGGTTGACGGCACAAAGCTGAGCATAAAGAAAATCACTTCGAACGGCGTGACAAATGTCAATTCGTCGCTGACCGCCGATTATTTTGCAAATCCGAGTCTCAGCACGGTCGGCAATTATATTTATGTGACCTATTGCAATTTTTCCTTCGGCGGAGGAAAGCAGTATACGCAGGTCAAGAGATATAACCTGACCACGGGACAGTGGGAGAATATTCAGATTCCCAATCCGCTTGTTTCGTCCAATCTTCACAGAAGCATCGGATATAACGGCGAATATTGGATGATTGCCGCAGCCTCGGGCAGCAAACCGATAATAGTCAAGGTTGATGGCGATTCAAAGGTCACTCAATATGAAGTGCCGACGACGATAACAAATATTCTTGAGGCTTCAATGGATATTTCCGAGAACGGAACGGTTTGCGCTTCGCTTATTGCATCCGGCGAGGACAGCCAGATTCTTTATCTTGACGGCGGCGAGTGGAAGCAGCTCGGCGGTTCGCCCTGCTCAAGCTGTCAGGCGGCTGATATGACGATTTATAAAAACAGGGTTTATGTAGGCTCGGTTCTCACGGGTACGGGAGCAGTCAGTCTTACTTATAAAGATTTACCCGAAAAGGAGATACCCGAGCTTATCTCGACTGAGTCGCAGACGGTTTCGGTAGCCGACGGATATGTAACCGGACTTCCGCAGAGAGCCGCAAATCTCAATCTCTACCTTGAAGCGACAAACGGAGGCTATTTTAAATATGACAAAGTATGCACGGGCGGACAGATTTTGCTTTACACTGCCGACGGCGTGCTTGTTAACAGATATACGATTATTATTAAAGGCGATGTCAACGGTGACGGTGCGGTCGACGGTTGCGACGCTGTTCTTATCAATGCCGCTGCGGCAGGTATGATGAGTTTTGACGCACATTTCAAAAAGGCTGCGGACACCGATGGTGACGGCATCATAACGGAAAAAGACAACGAATATCCGATAAAAAGCGGATTGAATCTATAAAAAATATTAAGAGGGGAGACGGCGTATTTGCGGAGTAAAAAAGCATTGCTGAATTCTGCGGCATCACTTTTGCTGGAGTTTGTGACGGTAATCTGCGGCTTTATCGTGCCGAGATTGATTATCGGAACATACGGCTCCGAGGTCAATGCGCTGACATCTTCAATATCGCAGTTCCTAAGCTATATTGCCCTTGTTGAGGCCGGAGTAGGCGGAGTTATCCGAGCGGCACTTTATAAGCCGCTTGCCGAAAAAAACAATGCGGCAATGAGCAGCATATTAAAAGCGACAGAAAATTTCTTCCGTAAGATAGCCTATATTTTCATTGGATATATGGTAGTGCTGGCGGCTGTTTTCCCCGTACTCGTTAACAAAAATTTCGGGTGGCTTTTCACTGCGTCCTTGGTTATAATAATAGGAATAAGCACCTTCGCACAATATTATTTCGGCATGACGTATACCGTACTTGTTCAGGCGGATCAAAGGCGATATGTCACCTCGTTTTTGCACATCGGAACAATCACGCTCAATGCGATAATGGTCGTGATTTTCATAAAGCTCGGCGCATCAATTCAGATTTTGAAGCTTGCAACATCGCTGATTTATGTTTTGCGTCCGCTCGCCTTGAATGTTTATGTCAAGAAAAAATACAACATTGACCATAATGCTAAGCCCGATAACGAAGCCGTTGCCCAGCGTTGGGACGGTCTGGGACACCACATAGCATATTTCGTAAACCTTAATACCGACGTTGTAATTCTGACGATTTTCTCAAAGATTTCATCGTCGCTTGCCCTCGCCGAGGTTTCTGTTTACACGGTGTATTATTCCGTTGTCAACGGTATAATGAAGGTTGCCTCCAGTCTTTCGGCAGGCGTTGAGGCGGCTCTCGGCGACATGATTGCCAAGAAGGAATACGAAAATCTCAACAGAAAGTTTAATCTTTACGAGTTCGTTTCATTCAATCTTGTAACGGTGCTGTTTACCTGTGCCGGACTTTTGATTGTACCATTTATGAACGTTTATATGAAGGGCGTTACGGATGCCGATTATATAAGACCTCTTTTCGGCTATATTCTCGTGCTTGCGAATGCGATGTATTCGATAAGAATTCCGTATCACAGTGTTGTCTATGCGGCCGGACATTACAAGCAGACACGCAACGGTGCATTTGCCGAGGCCGGAATAAACATAGCCGTTTCCGCAATTCTTGTCTATTTTTACGGAATTGTCGGCGTGGCGGTCGGTACACTTGTTGCAATGACATTCAGAACTGTTCAGTATGTGTTCTATCTTTCAAAAAACATTTTGAACAGGAGTGTAAAGTTCTTCTTTAAGCGAATGACGGTCTCGATTTTGACAGTAGTTGTTTCGGCGGCGGTTGTGCATTTTATACCGTCTTTCGGAACAAAAAGCTATCTCGGCTGGGTGCTCTACGCATGCGTTGTCGGAATTGCTGTTTTGGCGGCAACCTGCGGCGTTGACCTCATATTCTGCCGCAGGGATTTTATCGGTGCGGTTAAGGTTATAAAAAATGCAATTTTTGCAAAAATAAAAAAGAAATAATTATTGATTGGAGAAAGAATCATGGCAGTTAAGAACAAGGAAAAAATCTATAAGCTATCATTGGCGGCAGTGCTTACGGCATTGATTTTTGTTATGGCGTTTACACCGCTCGGTTATCTTAAAGTCGGTGTTGTTTCCATAACGTTTCTCACAATTCCCGTTGTTATCGGTGCAATAATCGGCGGCCCGTCCGTCGGTGCGGTTCTCGGACTTATGTTCGGTGCAACGAGCTTTATCCAGTGCTTCGGTATGGACGCTTTCGGTACAACCCTTTTCGGAATCAACCCGTTCTATACCGCAATAATGTGTTTTGTTCCGAGAATACTTATTGGCCTTTTCTGCGGACTTATATATAAAGCCTTCAGCAGCAGGAATCATGCCAATGTCGGAACTGTCGTTACTTCATTTTGCGGCGGACTTATAAATACTGTTCTTTTTGTCGGAGCTTTGCTTCTCCTCTTTTACAATACCGAATATATTCAGAGCTTCGGAAACAGTGTGATCGCTGTTATTTCGGCACTTATAACGGTTAATGCCGTTATTGAATGGATTGCCGGAACAGTCATCGGTTCGGCCGTTTCGATTGCTCTCGGAAAGGCACTGAAAAAAAGATTTTAATTGACCGAAAAAGCATTTACCGTGAAATCTTAAGATTTGATTAATATTTATTATTTATATAGACAAACCGAAAATTAGGTGGTAAAATGTAAATCGGTCAAAGGAAAAAGAAAAATGTATAAAAAATATGCATATCAATATCCTTTGTCGGGTATTGATATGCTTTTTCTTTTCAACATATAAATTTTTCAAGAAGTTGTTCACAGGTTTTGAAAGACTAAGGACATTCAAAACCGGGAGGTGTTAGCGGAGAAACTAAGGAAACTATTCTCTCATGTGAGGTATCGCAGAGAGGGTAGATCTCAAATTTTACAAAAAATGAAAGTATAAAGAAATTGTTCTATGGAGGAAAAATAAATGAAAAAGAAAATTTTTTCTTTGGTTTTAGCAGTGCTAATGATTATGTCGGCACTGCCGATGGGTGCTTTTGCGGTTCAGGATTTACCGAAATCAATGTATACCTATGCAGATGATTTATCGGAAGAAGAAAATGATAATAAGCCTGTCGAAAAAATAAAAATTAAATTTGTAAACCCGATTATCAGTCTCGGAACTCCGCTTTCCTCGGCTATTGAAGTCTATGTGTTGAACAGCAATTCGGAGTGGGAGAAGGTAACAGGTTATTCTGCGAGCGGCTACAAAGCAGATCAGGCAGGTGCTCAGACAGTCAAAATCAAATACGGCGAATACTCTGTTAACTCGACTGTGTGCGTTTCAAGCCAATCCGAGCAGTACATCAATTTCAGCGATTCGGAACTTTTTGAGAAGCTTGTTGATTCCAGAGCGGATAAAAACGGTGACGGAATGATCTCTGTTGCTGAAATGGGAAGCTTGAGCGGAGCTTTTGACTTTGACGGAGTAAGTGACGTATCGGGTTTCGAATACGCAGGACCGGATTTGAAGCTTTCGGGCGATGGCTGGACTGCACCGGTAAAAGATGTTTTTGCCTTGCAGAGCTATCGCAGCTTGGAAATGCTTGAAAATGCAAGAAGAAACATTTATATTTACAGCAGAATCGCTATGAAGGATTACAGAGAGGATATAAGCTATTCATCCTCCGATCCCGAAATTGCTAAGGTGTCAAAAGAAAAGTACAAAGATGTTATTTGTACAGGTAAATCGGGAGTTGCCACTATAACCGCTTTCTGTGCAGGCATGTCAAAAAGCTTTGAGGTAACCGTTGTATCTGCCGACAAGCCGATGGGTGAGAAAACGAATAACATTCCCGAATTGCTTACAAATAATTCATATAATGCCGACGGCAAATTCTATACCGACAAGCAGATGATCAAATTCAATTCAAAGGTTATTATGAACACCTCTACTCCTGCAAGAAACCCCGATTTCGGTACATATTATCTTACGGAGGACGGCACCCTTTGGACTATTGCGGGCAAATCGAGCGTTCCTAAAAAAATCGGCACAGGCTTTGTAAAGATTACCCCCAACAATGAAATTTCCGTTTCGGGTCTTGCACTTGATAATAAAGGTAACTGTTGGGAGCTTAACGATTTTAAGTTGGTTGCAAAAAATGTTAAAGATATTAACGGTATGTGCTACCTGACAAAAGATAATGAACTCTATCGCTGTTATGATTCTATTTCTTATCAGGTAGGGGACGATTTATTTAAAAACGTTTTGGTCTCGTCCGATGTAATATCGATTGTGAAGACAAGAACACACGGTGAATGTATCTACAATAAAAAAGACGGCACATATTACGTCGGCACAGGTATCTATTATTCTTTTCCCATGGATGATTATAAGCCGATAAAGATTTGCAGCGGCAAATTTGCAAAAGATGTTTTGTCTTATTATTCGAGCTATTTTTATATTGATGAAAACAGCGTCCTTTGGGAGATTACTTCGGAAGGTACAACCGAAAAAGTCGCAGATAATATTGAGCGTTTTAATTTAGAGCTTGGCGGCTTCCTCAGTAAAAACGGAGGTCTGTATATGCTCGGTAATGTGACTCGCAGCAACGGCAAGTATGATTTGGGCTCTCCCGTATTGACGAATGTAAAGAAAAACGGCGACATCTGCTATCTTGACAAAGATAACAACTTATATGCTTCAACATACGGAGCTATTTATACTCTGTGCTGGGGAATCAGAGAAGGGGAAAACCCTGTAAAAATTATGACAAATGTTGTTGACTTTACAGAGTGCCACAACTATGTACTTTTCACAAGAGCCGACGGCTCGGTTTGGACTTGGGAAATGAAAAGAAATGAGGATTATTACGAAAAAATTCTCGAAGCTTCTTCTGCCGGGGATAAAATACTAACAGACGCCAAGACGGGTATTAAAATTGAATTCAAAAATCGGCCCGACAAAAATTTAAAGCTCGAAGTCAGTGAGGTAAACGATACAAATTCACTCAAGCTTGTAAACATGAGCTTCGGCGAAGTCAAAGCTAAGATGTTTGATGTTTCAATTAAGAAGGGTAATGCTGTGGTTCAGCCTGACGGTTCGGTTACTGTAAGTATTCCGGTTCCCGATAATTTTGACCGCTTTGCTATCAATGTATGCAGCCTTGACACGAGCGACGCAACAGCCGTCAAAGTTGACGCCACCGTATTTGCCGGATATGCAACGTTTAAAACAAACCGCCTCGGCAGATTTGCTATTGTTCAGGAGGTTAACGCCGAACTCGGTGATGTTAATGCCGACGGAGTTATCAATTCAGTCGACGCATTGCGCGTTTTGCAACATTCGGTCAATATTATTCAGCTTCAGGGCAGAGCCGCTAAGCGCGCGGATGTTAACGAAGATAAGATAATCAATTCAAACGACGCATTGAATATTCTCAGATATTCGGTCGGACTGATTACCGATTTCAGCGAAATCAAATAAAAACCACGGCACGGTGAACTGTTCACCGTGCCGTGTCTGCAAAAAAGGTTTGAATGTACGTTTAATACATCCAAACCTTTTTGTTTATTTTACTTTCTTCATTGATTTTGTGAAGTTCAAAAGAGTTATCATCAGAATCGGAAAGGCGATACAGAAGATAAGACCGAACTTTAAAGGATCCATTGTGATTGACGGGCTTGCCTGAGCCGCATCGGAGAGAATTCCCGTTATCCACGGGCCGAATGCGCAGCCGAAATCGCCGAACATTGCAAGCATGGCGAACATTGCCGTGCCGCCCTTCGGGAAGACCTTTGCCGCAAGGCTGAAAATTCCCGGCCACATCGTAGAAGCGGAAAGACCGCAAAGCCCGCAGCCGATGAGTGAAACAATCGGGATCGGAACAAGCGAGGTCATAAGGTAGCTGATTATGCAAAGACCTGCACAAAGGCTCAGAACTCGGCGAAGATTGAGCCTGTCACCGAACGAGCCGTAAAGAACTCTGCCAGACCCCATCAGAACGGCAAACAGGCACGGACCGAGCAGGTCACCTGTAAATTTGCTGACACCGAGACTTTTTTCAGCAAAGGCGGATGCCCATTGAGCCATCGCAATTTCGCTTGCACCGGCACAGAGCATGAGCAATGCACAGATTATAAAGGTAGGTTCTCTGAAAAGCTCGGGGATTTTCATTTCGCTCTCGCCCTCGGGAACAGGCGGAACGATAGGGACCCTCATGAAAGCGAACAAGTTGATTATCGGAATAATAGCCCATATGATCGGCATGTATATCCAATTTCCCGTGCCGATAAATTTGATTGCGAACGTCGTAATCAGCACGACCGAAGCCTGACCCCAACAATAGAATGAATGGAGAAATGCCATCTCGCCCGATTTGTTGCCGAGCGGTAAACCCTCGATTATCGGACTGACGAGAACCTCAATAAGACCAGAGCCGATTGCGTAAATAATTATCGGAATGATGAGTCCGACATAGTGATTGCCGAATGCTCTCGGCAGAATTCCCAGGAGGATAAGTCCTGCCGCCGCAAAAACGTGAGCGAAAACGATAGATACACGATATCCGACTTTTTCGATGACTTTTACGGAAGCAAAGTCAATAAAAATCTGCGATACAAAGTTGATAAGTATAAGCCAGCTTATTTGTGAATAGTCCAGCCCGAATTCGTCCTGAAAAATTACATAGAAAAGGGATGCAAGATTGTTGATGATCGCCTGAACAAAATATCCTGTATAACAGGCGATTTTGGTTGAAGTGTATTTGCTGTTAGATGTTGTCATTTCCGATAATGTCCTCATTTTCTGTGTTGTTGTCTTTCCAGTACCACCAACGGAGTTTCTTCTCATCCGGTTTCTGCGTGTTGGCAAAGTAAACCGCTGTTCTCATTTCATAGAGAATAACTTTGTCGGCAACGTCGCCGCTCTCGACGCAGTAGTCGAGATAGAAATTGTCGCCCTCTTTGCCGATAAGCTGAGAGGTCTCGGTGATTTCAAGAATTCTGAAGGCTTCCTTTGCTTCATCGCTCAGGAAATTAAGCTCATCTATTCTATAGTTTTTTGGCGTTTTGTCTTTTTTTCTGAAAAACATTTTTTATTACCTCCGATAGAGGTATTCTAACATAATTGAAATTATAAGTAAAGAGTTGAAATGAAAATAAAAATATGGTATTATTATAACCGAATTTCTTGGTTAGGATGAAGAAAATGAAGGTTGCACAAAACTTTTTGAATACACATGATTTCGTCGTTGTCGACATTGAAACAACGGGTTTGAACTGCAAAACGGATGATATTATTGAAATTTCCGCCGTTAGAGTTGAGGACGATATCGTTACGGACGAGTTCTCACGGCTGATTCATACCGACAAGGAAATAAGCCCGTTTGTTTTCGGCTTGACCGGTATAAGCAACGCCATGCTCGAAAATGCCGAGGATATTTCAACCGTGCTTTGCGGGTTGTTTGACTTTGTCGGTGATATGCCGATCGTCGGTCACAATATCGGCTTTGATATGCGCTTTATTTCATGGAATTCGGCTTTGCTTTTCGGCGAGAAGCCGTGCAACAGAACGCTCGATTCATTGCTTCTTTCAAAAGAAGTTCTTCCCGAGCTGAGAAGCCATAAGTTATCGTTTTTGAAGGAATATTTCAGAATAAGCGGCACATCTCACCGTGCACTCGACGATTGCAGAACGACATATGAACTGGTCGAGATACTCAAGAAAAAGGCGGCAGGGGAGACAGCGTAAATATAAAAATCGCTATTGTGCATATTTTTTTATAAAACACTTTACAAACACGGTTTTGGGTGGTATAATACTAACGTTGTGTTTCCGCTTTCTCGGATTACGGGTTTTACCGCAATGCGGTGTTCACCTGCCGTAACCTGGGAGGTCGGCGCAAAATAATAATTTAATGAGGTGAAAATTATGACACAGGCAGAGAAGCAGGCTATCATGGCCGAGTATGCTCTTCACGAGGGTGACACAGGTTCACCAGAGGTTCAGATCGCTGTTCTTACAAAGAGAATCAACGACCTTACAGAGCATCTTAAAACTCACAAGAAGGATCATCACTCAAGAAGAGGTCTTCTTAAGATGGTTGGTCACAGACGTAACCTTCTTGCATATTTGCAGAAAGTTGATATCGAGAGATATCGTGCTATCATCGCAAGACTTGGTATTCGTAAATAATTTCGGCATTATGAGGCAGACAGCATTCTTTTACTGTCTGCCTCTGCGTCGATTTTAAAAAAGTATCTATTTGCCGGGCAGCTTATCGGTTTTAGCAGTGAATCGACAGCTTGAAACTCAAACTGCGGATTTATTGCTAAATCCTTGCCCGACGTAGAAATAAAATTTTACAGAGAGGTATTGAAAATGTTTTTCAAGGATTTCAGAAAATTTGAAACAACACTTGCAGGACGTCCGCTCGTAGTTGAGACCGGTAAAATGGCTCAGCTTGCAGGCGGTTCATGTCTTATCCGTTACGGTGAGACAGAGGTTCTTTGCACAGCCACAATGGCAGACAAGCCCAGAGAGGGCGTTGATTTCTTCCCTCTTTCGGTTGATTTTGAGGAGAAGCTTTATTCCGTCGGTCGTATTCCCGGCTCTTTCCAGCGCCGTGAGGGCAAGGCTTCCGAGAAGGCAACACTTGCTTCCCGTGTTATCGACCGTCCGATTCGTCCGCTTTTCCCGAAGGATATGCGTAACGATGTAGGCGTTGTTGCAACGGTTATGTCCGTTGACCCCGATTGCTCGCCCGAGATTACCGCTATGATCGGTGTTTCGGTTGCTATTTCGATTTCGGCTATTCCATGGGACGGCCCGATTTCAGGCGTTTCCGTAGGCCTTATTGACGGTGAGTATGTAATCAACCCGACCGAGGAGCAGAGAAAGGTTTCTCAGATGGCCGTTACGGTTGCTTCTACCAAGGATCTTGTTGCTATGATCGAGGCAGGCGCAAACGAGGTATCCAATGAGGATATGTTCGACGGAATCATGTACGCTCACAAGGTTAACCAGGAAATCGTTAAGTTCATCGAGGGTATTCGTGCCGAGGTCGGCAAGGAGAAGATTGACTTCCCGTCAAACGATCCGTCTCCCGAGATGTTTGAGGCTATCAAGGAGTTCGCTATCGATGACGTTAAGGTTGCTCTTGATACAGACGATAAGAGAATCCGTGATGAGGCTCTTCGTCCGATTTATGCCGCTGTTCATGAGAAGTTCGACGAGGTTTATCCCGACGATATTGCAAAGATTGACGATTGCATGTATAAGCTCCAGAAGTTCATCGTTCGCCGCTGGCTTCTTGATGAGGGCAAGCGTGTTGACGGCCGTGGAATCGACGAGATTCGTCCGCTTAACGCAGAGATTGACCTCCTCAGCCGTGTTCACGGTTCAGGTATGTTCACTCGCGGTCAGACACAGTGTCTTTCAATCACAACACTCGGACCTATGAGCGATGTTCAGATGCTCGACGGTATCGACAACGAGACAGAAAAGAGATATATCCACCACTACAATTTCCCGTCATACTCAGTCGGCGAGACTCGTCCGAGCAGAGGACCGGGACGTCGTGAGATCGGTCACGGCGCACTCGCAGAGAGAGCACTTCTTCCGGTTATTCCGTCGGTTGAGGAGTTCCCGTACTGCATCCGTGTTGTTTCCGAGGTTCTTTCCTCAAACGGTTCAACATCACAGGGCTCAATCTGCGGTTCAACTCTTTCACTTATGGCAGCCGGTGTTCCGATCAAGGCTCCCGTTGCGGGTATCTCCTGCGGACTTATCACCGAGGGCGACCGCTTCATGACAATGGTTGATATTCAGGGTCTTGAGGACTTCTTCGGCGACATGGACTTCAAGGTTGCAGGTACAAAGAAGGGTATAACAGCTATTCAGATGGACCTCAAGGTTCACGGACTTACTCCGGAAATCATCAAGGAAGCTCTTGAGAAGACATACAAGGCTCGTTGCTACATCCTTGACGAGATCATGCTTCCGGTTATCCCCGAGCCGAGAAAAGAGCTTTCAAAGTATGCTCCGAAGATGCTTTCAACCAAGGTTCCCGTTGATAAGATCGCCGAGGTTATCGGTAAGCAGGGTAAGGTTATCCAGAAGATTTGTGCAGAGTGCGATTGCAAGGTTGACGTTGAGGAGGACGGCAGCGTATTTGTATGCTCTCAGGATATTGAGAACGCAAAGCGTGCTATCTTCATGATTGAGACTATCGCCAACGACCCCGAGGTCGGTGCTATTTATAAGGGCGTTGTAACAAGAATTATGGACTTCGGCGCATTCGTTGAGATTGCTCCGGGCAAAGAGGGTCTTGTTCACATCAGCCATCTTGATGTCAAGAGAGTTGACAAGGTAACAGACGTTGTTAATGTTGGCGACGAGGTTATCGTTAAGGTTCGTGAGATTGACGATCAGGGCAGAATCAATCTTTCACGCCGTGAGGCTCTTATCGAGGTAGAGGGTCTTGTTCCCGAGAACGAGATTTCCGACGCTCCGAGACGTCCGTCAGGCGACCGCCGCAGAGGCGGCCCGAGAGGCGGAAGAAAAGAAAGAGACCACAAATAATCAATAAGCAATAATTGAGGCTGTATCATGGTTCACTTGAACTATGGTGCAGTCTTTTTTTTGAAAATGTTTATTTAAGCGTGGGTGCCCCTTTAGGGTAGCGAAGTTTTTGCACGGAAAGCAATATTCATCAGAAGATTTCAAGGTCGGTAAATTTCAAGGTGCGAGTGGCCATCGCACCCTACGATGATGTGCAAGAACCGAACAATTCGTAGGGGTCGATGCCCACATCGACCCAAGGCAGAAGAAACTTAGACATAGTCAGTATGGGCGTGTACGTCCTCTAAAGTCTGCAGAAAATAAAAAGGACGACCGAGGCCGTCCTACGAAAAAATTCGTTTATTCTGTTCTCAATTTATACTGCTCAAGGTCAAGCAGAATAACCGTGCCGTTGTCAATCTCAGAGCGGGCGATGATGCCGATTCCGAGGTTGTCGCAAATGCGCTTGCAAAGGTAAAGCCCGAGACCGCTTGCCTTTGAATTAATTCTGCCGTTGCCGCCTGTGTAGCCCTTTTCAAAAATCCTCGGTAAATCCTCGGGCGCAATGCCGATTCCCGTGTCCTCAATGCAAAGATATTGCTTGTCCGAATAAATCTTAATGCTGCCCTCACGGGTATATTTGAGTGCATTGGAAAGCAGCTGTTCAATAACAAACGAAAGCCATTTTTCGTCTGTTATTATTTTTTTGTCGGACGGTGAATATTGAAGCTTGATTTTTCTTTCGATAAATTCTGTTGAAAAGCGTTTGATAGATTCCCTTACAATCTCGTCCAAATCATGCTCCTTAAAAACGTAATCTGTTGAGGTTGAATCAAGCCGAAGGAAGGCGAGCACCATTTCAACATACTGTTCAATGCGAAAAAGCTCCGAGGAGAGTCGACGTGAAAGGGGAGTATCCTCGTTTTGAAGCGTAATGTGCATGGAGGCAATCGGCGTCTTGATCTGATGCGCCCACACGGTGTAATAATCGATCATATCACGGTATTTCATCGAGCTTTTGTATTCGATATCCGAGATTTCCTCGGTCAGGCTTCTGATAAGTTTTTGATAGTCCGCTTCGTCAATGCTCTCGATTTTAGGGAGAGTGTCTATCATTGCCGAGGTGAGCTGTCGGATTTCGCAAAGCTTTTCGTGCTTTTTCTTCACAGAACGAAAATCAAATATAAAAAATATTATTCCGATTATTATGCAAAGAAGAAAAGGGTACAGAACCGCCGTAAATGATATTTTGTAAAGGATAAAAACCAAGGCGAAAACGAGAGTGAACAGCAAAAAAAGAATTATGCCGTTTCGCCGCTGCCAGAGATATTCAAAAAACAATTTCATATTCAGCACCCTTATTCAATAATGTAACCCATGCCGAACCTGGTCGTGATGAAGCTGTCAAGCCCTGCGGCGTCAAGCCTTTTACGCAGGCGGTTGATGTTTACCGTCAGCGTGTTTTCGTCAACAAAAACATCGGTTTTCCAGAGCTTTTCCATCAGCTTTTCACGGCTGACGATTTTGCCCTTGTTCTCCATAAGGCATTGCAAAATCCTGAATTCGTTTTTTGAAAGTGAGATTTGCTCCGTGCCGAAGGTAAGCGTACCGTCGCCCGTGTTGAGGATTGCCCCACGATGCTCAATAACGGGAACGGACGAGCCGAAGTCGTATGTTCTGCGCAGAAGAGCCCGAATTTTTGCCGTCAAAACATTCTCGTCAAATGGCTTTGAGATAAAATCGTCTGCTCCCATGTTCATTGCCATGACTATGTTCATATTGTCGGAAGCGGAAGAAATGAAAATTATCGGCACTTTTGAAATCTTGCGAATTTCGCTGCACCAATGATAGCCGTTGAAGAACGGGAGCATTATATCAAGGAGAACGATGTGCGGCTGATATTCGCTGAATTCCGCAAGAACATTGCGAAAATTTTCAACAGTGCGAACCTCAAGACCCCACGCCTCGGTCTGAGCCTTTATTCCCTCGGCAATGCCCGGGTCGTCCTCGACTATGAGGAGCTTATACATAACCTCACCTCTGTAAAATTATCGGATTTTATTATATCACAGCAGCGGGGAAATAACAAGAAGCCGGCAGAAAAAACAGCCCCTTACCGAGGTAAAGAGCTGTTGATTATATAATATCTTATTTAACTTTAACCGACTTAATCATTGATTCGCCGGTCATTTCCTTCGGCTGAGGAAGATCCATGATCTGGAGCATTGTCGGTGCAAGGTCGCAAAGCTTACCTGTTTCCTTAAGCTCGCAGTCATAGCCTACAACGCAGAGCGGAACCGGATTGGTTGAATGAGGTGTAAACGGCTTGCCGTCGTCGCCGATCATTTTGTCGGCGTTGCCGTGGTCGGCAGTTATGAGAACCGCGCCGCCCATGCTCAGAGCTGCATCGCAAACTCTGCCTACGCACTCGTCAACAGCTTCAACAGCCTTAACGGCGGCCTCAAATACGCCTGTGTGACCAACCATGTCGCAGTTAGCAAAGTTGAGGATAACAACGTCATACTTGTCGGACTTGATCTGCTCGCAAACTGCGTCGCAAACCTCGTATGCGCTCATCTCCGGCTTGAGGTCGAAGGTCGGAACATCAGGGGAGTGGATAAGAATTCTGTCCTCACCCTTGAATGTCTTCTCTTCGCCGCCGTTGAAGAAGAATGTTACATGAGCGTACTTCTGCGTTTCGGCGATTCTGAGCTGAGTTTTGCCCTTTGAAGCAAGATACTCGCCCATAGTCATTTTAAGCTCCTCCGGCGGGAAAGCAACGCTTACGTTCGGCATTGTCTCATCATACTGAGTCATGCAGACATATGTGAGCGGGAAGAAACCGTTCTTTCTCTCAAAGCCGTCAAACTTCTCGTCAACGAAGGTTCTTGTGATCTGTCTTGCACGGTCGGGGCGGAAGTTGAAGAATACAACGCTGTCGTTTGCTTTGATCATGCCGTTTTTGTTGATAACGGTCGGAACGATGAACTCGTCCGTAACGCCGTTTGCATAGGACTCGTTCATGCTGTCAACTGCACAGTCTGCCTGAATTCCCTCACCGTAAACCATTGCGGCATAAGCTTTCTCAACTCTGTCCCAAGCGAAGTCACGGTCCATAGCGTAGTAACGGCCCATAACCGTTGCAATTTCGCCGACGCCAAGCTCCTTTGTCTTAGCATAAACATCCTTGATGAAGCCTACGCCGGAAGTTACGGAAACGTCACGGCCGTCCATGATGCAATGAACATATACCTTGTCGAGACCCTCACGCTTTGCCATTTCAAGCAAGCCGTAAAGGTGCTCAATGTGGCTGTGAACGCCGCCGTCGGAAAGAAGTCCTACAAGGTGGAGAGCTGTGCCATTCTTCTTGCAGTTTTCGCAAGCCTTGAGCAAAGCCTCGTTCTTGAAGAAATCGCCGTCCTGAATGGACTTTGAAATCTTAACAAGCATCTGATAAACAACACGGCCTGCGCCGATATTTGTATGGCCAACCTCACTGTTGCCCATCTGACCGTCCGGCAGACCTACATCAAGTCCGGAAGCACCGATGGTAGTGAACGGATTTTCTTTAAAAAGTCTTGTAAGATTGGGAGTATTTGCAGCTTCAATAGCATTGCCCTTTGCACCGGGATTGATTCCGAAGCCGTCCATGATACATAATACAACGGGTCTTTTCATATTAGTCACCACTTTCAAAATCAGAAGACCGGCGCATTTTGCGCAGACCAAAGAGCTTGAGGCTCTTTTAGGCATCTTTTACACTCTCGCAGTATCTGTATACAGCTTCGGTGTAAGAAAACGCTTTCTGCATCAAAATGCGTCAGTCCCGCGAAAATTATATCTGATATAAATTATTTACTTGCCGCCTTAACAATAGCCGCAAAGTCGGGAGCTTTGAGAGATGCACCGCCGATAAGACCGCCGTCAACATCCTCCTTGCCGAGAAGCTCGTCTGCATTCTTGGCGTTCATTGATCCGCCGTACTGAACAACAAACTTGTCGGCAGCTTCCTTATCATAAAGCTCGGCGATAAGCTCACGGATAGCCTTGCAAACCTCCTCGGCCTGATCGGCTGTTGCAGTCTTGCCTGTTCCGATAGCCCAAACCGGCTCATATGCGATGATGATTCTGTCAAGTTCTTCCTTGCTTACGCCTGCAAGAGCAATCTTAACCTGAGAGGAAACAACCTCCATTGTGATGTTCTGCTCACGCTGCTCGAGATACTCGCCTACGCAGAGGATAACTGTCATACCGTTGTCAAGAGCTGCTCTTGTGCGGTCATGAACCGTAACGTCTGTGTCACCGAAGTATGTTCTTCTCTCGCTGTGGCCTGTGATAACGATATCAACGCCGCAAGCCTTGAGCATTTCAGCGGAAACCTCACCTGTGAATGCGCCGCTCTTTGCCCAGTGGCAGTTCTCTGCACCGATTTTGATGTTTGAGCCTTTAGCTGCTTCGAGAGCTGCGAAAAGGTCAACATAAGGGACGCAGCAAACTACGTCGCAATCTGCGTCTGCAACGAGGGGCTTAATCTCGTTGATGAGAGCTGTTGTCTCAGCAGGGGTTTTATTCATTTTCCAGTTACCTGCGATAACTGCTTTACGAAGTGACTTGTTCATTTTAACTACCTCCGATTATTTATCATTGAGAGCTACGATGCCCGGAAGCTCCTTGCCCTCAAGGAATTCAAGAGATGCGCCGCCGCCTGTTGAGATGTGAGACATCTTGTCGGCAAAACCGAGTTTCTGAACAGCTGCGGCAGAGTCGCCGCCGCCGATGATTGAGATAGCACCGGAATCTGCAACGGCAGTTGCAACAGCGATTGTACCTGCTGCGAAGTTATCCCACTCGGAAACGCCCATAGGTCCGTTCCAAATTACTGTTCCGCTGCCCTTGATAGCGTCAGCGAAGAGAGCCTGTGTCTTAGGACCGATGTCAAGACCCATCCAGCCGTCGGGGATGACATCACTGTCGATAATCATAGCCTCTGTGTCGGGCTTGTACTCCTTACCTACCTTATTGTCAACCGGAATAAGGAACTTAACGCCCTTCTCCTTAGCTGTGTTCATCATGTTCAAAGCATCTTCGATTCTGTCTTCCTCAAGAAGAGAGTTACCGATGCTGTAGCCGAGAGCCTTCATGAAGGTGTAAGCCATACCGCCGCCGACGATGATTGTATCGCACTTGTCGAGGAGGTTTGTGATAACGCCGATCTTGTCGGATACCTTGGCACCGCCGAGAATAGCAACAAGCGGACGCTTCGGGTTAGCAAGGGCACCGCCGATAAATTTAATTTCCTTCTGAATGAGGAATCCGCAGACCGCGGGAAGATAGTCGGCAACACCTGTTGTTGAGCTGTGTGCTCTGTGAGCAGAACCGAAGGCATCGTTTACAAAGATATCTGCAAGAGAAGCAAGCTTCTTTGAGAATTCGGGATCGTTCTTTGTCTCCTCCTTGTGGAAACGAACGTTTTCGAGAAGCATTACGTCTCCGTCCTGAAGCGAAGCGGCGAGTGACTGTGCACTTTCGCCTACAACGTCCTTTGCCATCTTAACTTCCTTACCGAGGAGCTCGGAAAGGCGAGCGGCAACGGGAGCAAGAGAAAACTCAGGCTTGAATTCACCCTTGGGTCTGCCGAGATGTGAGCAAAGGATAACCTTTGCATTATGGTCGATAAGATATTTGATTGTCGGGAGCGAAGCAACAATACGTTTGTCGCTTGTAATAACGCCGTCCTTGAGAGGAACGTTGAAGTCGCAGCGTACAAGAACCTTCTTGCCGTTTACGTCAATATCCTCAACAGTCTTTTTGTTAAGAGCTTCCATTATTGATCTTCCTTTCAGAAATAGTTTTAGACAATTCGCAAGCCATATTTGTGCGGCATTGCCTATTTATTTTCAATCCGACTTATTTTACAACATTACGGGAAATTTTTCAAGTACCAATAGCCAAAAATTTAACAATATATCAGTATATACATAAAATTAGCATATTTTTTTCGTTTATTCACCATTTTGTTCAAAAGAGGAATAAAGCAGGATGAGATTTGACACAGAAAACAAAAATTTATTGAAAACAGAAGAAAGTATGATATAATACACTTAATTGTGCAAAAGGAGATAAAATATGCTTTTCAATTCCTATATTTTCATGCTTTTGTTTCTGCCGGTGACCTTACTGGGATATTATTCCCTTAACAGAATAAAAAAATATAATTTGTCAAAGGCATTTTTAATTATAATGTCGTTGATTTTTTATGCATATTTTAATATATCGTATTTTTTCATTATTTTCTCCAGCATCGTGCTTAATTATCTTATGAGTCGAATTATGCTGAAAAACAAAGAAAAAATAAAGCTGAAAAAACTTGTGTTAGCTTTATCGTTGCTTTTTAATATCGGCATGTTATTCTATTTTAAGTATTTGGATTTCTTTATCTCGAATATAAATGCTGTCTTTTCGGCTGATTTTGCACTTAGACACATTGTTTTGCCGCTCGGAATAAGCTTCTTTACTTTTCAGCAGCTTTCATTTGTTATTGATTCGTATAAGGGGAACATTCCGCTATATAATTTTTTTGATTATGCCATTTTCGTAACTTTTTTCCCTCAGCTTATTGCAGGCCCGATTGTTTTACACAACGAGATCGTTCCTCAGTTTGCCGACGAGACAAAAAAGGCTTTTGATTTTCGGAATTTTTCAAAAGGAATGTATGCAATGGCTTACGGACTTGCAAAAAAGGTTCTGATTGCCGATACTTTCGGCAGGGTAGTTGATGCCGCATATGCCGATACGGATTATTTTCTTAATTCGACAAACGGTATTTTTATAATAATGGCATACACATTCCAAATTTATTTTGATTTCAGCGGATATTGCGATATGTCAACGGGTCTCGGCTGGATGTTTAATATCGAGATTCCCATGAATTTCAATTCTCCGTACAGAGCTTTGGATGACTATGATTTTTGGAAAAGATGGCATATTACACTCACGAGATTTTTTACTCAATACATATATATTCCGCTGGGCGGCAACCGAAAGGGAAAAGCCAGAATGTATCTGAACACATTTATAGTTTTTGTTGTCAGCGGAATATGGCACGGCGCAAATTGGACCTTTATTCTTTGGGGTATTGTTCACGGTGCTGCGGATATTTTTTCAAAAGCTCTTTCAAAACCGATTTCTAAAATCCCGAAAATTATAAGGTGGGTAATTACATTCGGATTTTTAAATGTAACATGGGTTATTTTCAGAGCGGATAACGTTCATCAATTTCTTTTTATTATGAAACGATTGTTGATGATGAATTTCAAACCGTTGGACGGTAATCTTGTTTCATTGCTGTATGATGATAATATGCAGTATATAGATTCGCTATTTGGCTTACCGTGGCTAAAATATGCTTTCGGCATTGTGCTTATGGCTTTGGCTCTGTTTATGTGTGTGAAGTGCAAAAACACAAACGAAAAGCTGGAATGCTTTACCCCAAATAAGAGAAGCGGATTGGCAACGGTTGCTTTTATCGGTGCAAGCATATTATCATTTTCGGGGATCAGCTCTTTCCTTTATTTCAATTTTTAAGAAAGGATGTTTAATTTGAAGAAAAATATATTCAAACGATGGACATTTCTTTCTGCATTTTTTATATTGCTGATACTTGTTGTTTCGATAACTGTAAATGTAATTATTGATCCGTTTTTTCAATATCATAAACCAATTAAAAATTTGAATTATGAATATGACAGCATAATGTACCAGGGAGCGGGAATAATAAAGAATTTTGATTACGAAACCTTAATTATCGGCTCGTCTTTGACTCAAAATATGCGCCCGACCTATGCCGAAAAACTGTTCCGATCAAAAACTGTGAAGGTTCCTCTTTGCGGAATAGGCTTCCCGTTCATTCTGGATGCCTGCAATTTAGCTTTAGAAAAGAACGAGAAATTGAAAAGTATAATTATGAATATCGACCCGACATTGTTCTTTAATGATTCGGAGGATGCAAGCTTTCCGAGCTATATGTATGATAACAACATCTTCAACGATGTGAATTATTTGCTTAATAAAAGTGTTTTATTTTCGGAAAATCTGAATGTTTTGAACAGGACGATAAGGAAAACCGATCGGGTAAATATGGACGTGGCCTTCTCAAGCGAAAAAGACTTTTACTTTTCCGAGTATTCGGCGGTACAATCGGCGTCAAATGACCCGATTGATTTCAATGAAAAAGAGCTTTATGAAAAATTCAAATCGGGAGTAAGTTCGCTTGAAGATGTTGTGGAGAAAAACCCCGGCGTTGAATTCAGTTTCTTTATTCCGCCAAAATCGATTTTGGAGCTTAAAACCATGAGCTTCAATTCATACCTTGACTTCTATTGCAATATAATCAAAGAAACATTCGAAACGTTTTCTTCATATGATAATTGCAGAGTGTTTATGTTCCAGGACGACGAACAAACAGTCGAAAACCTTTATAATTATTGTGATACCCAGCATTTTTCCTCCAACGTTTCGGATAAGATTTTGGAAGATATTTGTAAAGGCGAAAATCTGTTGACAAAGGATAATTGCAACGATAGACTGGAAAAAATCAAGAAAATGGCAGTGAATTTTGATTATTCGGTCTTTGATATTGAAAAATCTTCGTTGAAAAGCTGTGATAATATAACAAGCTATATGGAGCTGCTTAAAGATGAAAGATATATTTACGCTGTTCGCAAGGTTGGCAAAACGTCCGATGAAAACAGTTTCGATGTTTATTGCGGCGGTCGAGAGTATAAAGGTAAGGAAGTTCTTTTTGATTTTTCTGACGGAAACAGAATTAAAATTGACGGAGTAACGTATTCCTACGGACACGACGGAATAAATTATGTTGTGTATGATAAAAAGCTTAATCGTGTTATTGATTCCGTTCGCTTTGATTCTTCAAGCGGGAAAGCATTTGAAAGACTGCAAAATCGCAGAAAAGACGGAAAATAATTGCATTCTTTATTGACAAAGAATTAACATAAAGGTATAATATTTCAGTAAAATATTTAAGGCGATAACGTATGTCGTAATCATGCGGTATTGCAAAAATTCTATCGGAGGTTTTATTATGGGTAGAGTATATAACTTTTCAGCAGGTCCGTCCATGCTTCCCGAGTCGGTTCTGAACAAGGCAGCCGCAGAGATGCTGGACTATGAGGGCACAGGCACATCCGTTATGGAGATGTCTCACCGTTCAAAGGCTTTCCAGGGAATTATTGATTCCGCAGAGGCTCTTGTCCGTGAGATTTACAAGGTTCCGGATAACTACAAGGTTCTTTTCCTTCAGGGCGGCGCATCAACTCAGTTTGCAGCTATTCCGCTCAATTTCATGAACGGCACAGGCAAGGCTGATTACATCATCACAGGCCGTTGGGCAAACCAGGCTTTCAAAGAGGCTAAGAAGTACGGCGATGTTGTTGCCGCAGCTTCATCGGAGGATAGGACATACACTTATATCCCCAAGACGACCCGTGAGAGCTTCCGTGATGATATTGACTATGTTTACTATTGCATGAACAATACGATTTACGGTACAACATTCAAGTATATCCCGGACACAGGCGATATTCCTCTTATTGCAGACGTTTCATCTTGCTTCTTCTCGGAGCCGCTTGATATTTCTAAGTTTGCAATGGTTTACGGCGGTGCTCAGAAGAACGTTGCTCCGGCAGGTCTTGTAATCGCTATCATTCGTGAAGATATGCTCGGTCATGCCCGTGATTACACACCGACAATGCTTGACTATAAGATTCACGCAGATAACGGTTCAATGTACAACACTCCGCCGTGCTACACAATTTATATGTGCAAGCTTGTTCTTGAGTGGATCAAGAGTATCGGCGGTCTTGACGCTATGAAGGCAAGAAACGAAGCTAAAGCTAAGATCCTTTACGATTACCTTGATTCAAGCAAGCTCTTCAAGGGCACTGTTGTTAAGGAGGATCGTTCTCTTATGAACGTTCCGTTCGTTATCGGCGACAAGGACATGGAAGCAAAGTTCATTGCCGAGGCAACAGAGGCAGGCTTTATCAACCTCAAGGGTCACAAGACCGTTGGCGGTATGAGAGCTTCTATCTACAACGCAATGCCGATCGAGGGTGTTGAAAAGCTCGTCGAGTTCATGAAGAAGTTCGAGGAAGCTAATTCATAAATAAAAACACACAGGCTGTTATCTTAAAGTCAGATGGCACAAAACAGTCTTCCCTTTGATGGGGAAGACTTGTGCCGCCTTTAACGGAACAGCCTTATTTTATAAAAGGAGACAGTTTTATGTATAATATTCTTACTCTCAATAAGATTGCTGCCTGCGGTACAGACCGTTTCGACGGAAAGTACGCTTGCTTGGACAGCTGTGAGAATCCGACCGCCGTTATGGTTCGTTCGGCTTCAATGCACGAGACAGTATTCGCTCCCGAAACTCTTGCAATCGCCCGTGCCGGTGCAGGCACCAATAATATCCCGGTTGACAAGTGTGCAGAGCAGGGAATCGTTGTTTTCAACACTCCCGGTGCAAATGCAAATGCCGTTAAAGAGCTTGTTATCTGCGGACTTCTTCTCGCTTCGAGAAAGGTTACCGCCGCTTATGACTGGTGTAAGGGTCTTAAGGGCGAGGGCGACAATGTCGGCAAGCTTGTTGAAAAAGGTAAGTCACAGTTCGCAGGCCCGGAAATCATGGGCAAAACTCTCGGCGTTATCGGCCTCGGTGCAATCGGCTTTAAGGTTGCTCAGGCTGCCGAAGCTCTCGGCATGAAAATTGTCGGCTACGACCCGTTCCTTTCGGAGGGCGTTAAGGCTGCTCTTTCGGCTGAGACAGAGGTTGTTGAGGACATCAACGACATCTTTAAAAAGAGTGATTACATAACAATTCATGTTCCTCTCAATGACGGAACTAAGGATACGGTCAATAAGGATACTCTTGCACTTTGCAAGGACGGAGTAAGAATTCTCAACTTTGCCCGTGGCGGACTTGTAAACAGTGCAGACATGATTGCCGCACTCGAAAGCGGTAAGGCTGCTGCTTATGTTACAGATTTCCCGTCGGATGAGGTTATCGGTGTTGACGGTGTTGTCGCTATTCCGCATCTCGGCGCATCAACTCCCGAGAGTGAGGACAACTGTGCGGTTATGGCTGCGGATGAGCTTATCGCTTACATCGAAAAGGGCGAAATCGTTAACTCGGTAAATATGCCGAGAATGCCGCTCGATAAGGTTGACGGCACAAGAACCTGCGTTATCCATAATGCTGATGCCGCAGACGCAGTTAAGGCTGTGCTCGGTGCAGACGCAAAGAGCGCAGTAAGAGGAGCATACGGCTACTCGGTTGTTGATGCCGAAGCAGATGTTGCCGCTCTTGAAGCAATTGACGGTGTTATCAGAGTAAGGGTTATAAAATAATTACAGTTTTTGATTTTTAACCGAAACAAAACTGCCGCATTTAGATACAGTGCTAAATGCGGCAGTTAATTTTTATTTTTCAAGTTTTTGTGTTATCAGATCGGTTGCGGCACGGATCAGTGCTATCATTCCGAAAAGTATTGCGGCAGGGACGGTGAGTACGCCTATTGCGGCGAGCCCGCCGAAGAATACAAGCTTTGAAAAAATATGTTTCAGCTTTTTCATTTCGCATATTCCGAGGTCATTTCGACCGTTCCGGTGAAGTTGTTGTAAATTATCATTGCATAGTTTCCGCCGCTGTCAAAATCAAATGTCTTTTCAATGATTCCATTCTCATCAACGGAATATTCCTTGACGTCCGAGCCTGTTCTGACCCTGAGAGAGGCGGCTCCGCTTTCCGTAAGAATTTTCACTTTGAGCTTGATTTTTCTGTCCTTGACCGATGCTCCGCCGAACACCACGTCACGTCCGTTCTCCGAAATGCAGGAGGAGGAATAGCTGCCGATATAGGTATCCTTGCTGACATTTTCTCTCTTTCCGATGAGCTTTGAATCTCTTGTTATCTGCGTTAGGCTGATAACGTGAACTATGCTGTCAAAATCATCGACAATCTGCTGTGCCGACGGCTTCCGGACGACCTCGACTGCACCGAGAATGATAACGGCTGCGATGAAAATTGCAAGCAGCTTTTTCATTGTCAGCCCTCCTTTGCACCGCTTACTATCTTGTAATAGGCGCTTGAGGTAATCTTGTAAACAATCATGTAGAACAGTGCGAATGCCGCAAAGCTAATCAGGATTGTTACAATGAAAAGATTAAGGTTTGTCAGGTTGAATAAAAGCAGAAGCTTTTTAATTATCGGTGCTGCGAAAGCAAGGTGCATTCCCGCAAAGATGAGGGGGAGGAAGAATACAGTTAGGAGCTGTGAATTGATGCTTTTTCTGATTTCATTTTTTGTCATGCCGACCTTTTGCATGATCTCGAATCTCGACTGATCCTCGTAACCCTCGGAAATCTGCTTGTAGTAGATTATGAGGACGGCGGCGAAGATGAATACTATGCTGAGAATGATTCCGAGTCCGAAAAGCCCGCCGTACAGGCCGAAGAAATCCAATCGGTTCTGCTCTCGGCTTTCCACCTCTGTAGAATGAATATCTTTTTTAAAGTCATCACTTACGTCAGTCAAATAGGAATTAATATCCTTTGAAAGAGAGATTTGCTCATCTTCAGAAAGACCTGTATCAAAGCCATATGTCCAGCTGAAATTGACTACCGGTTCAGAATCATGCTGATGCGTTGCGTCGGTCATGCCCTGTGTTGCTTTGTCAAGGTCATTTACGAAAATTGCCATTGTAGGAACGACTGTCATAGCTGCATCTGATTGACTGATGAAATTATCAAGATATCTGACGATTTTGAAGCTCTGACCCCCATTGAATGAGAGCGTGTCACCATGAAAGTTCGAATCCTTTCTGAAAAGGTAAACCATTGCTTCGCCGTCTTTGAGACGGTAGTCCGTTCCCATCATCTCGTTGTAATCATCGACGGAAACGAAGTTGAACTGAAATACCTTGTTATAATCAACAGTGCCACTGTAAACATTTCTGACGTCTGTTTCAACATTTCCGTCGGTTACCATGCCGGAGAGCACGCCTGCAAGATATGTGAGGGAATTGTGGACGTTTGCGTTGTGCTTCTTTGCAATTTCGTCAATTTCCGAACGGATTTGGTCAGATTGTCCGTTCTTGTAAATTTGAGTGTCAAGAGACGAAAAGCTTATGTTTATCTCCCTGGGATAACGGCTTGAAAGAGCGTCCTCCTCACCGAAATAAAGGCTTGTCGTTGATGAGATCATAACGAGAACCATTGTTGCGAGAATACAGATCGAAGCAAGGCCTGCGCCGTTGCGCTTCATTCTGTAAACCATTGAGGAAACGGATACAAAGTGGTTCGGTTTGTAGTAATACTTCTTGTTCTTCTGCAAAAGGCGGCAGAAAAGAACCGAGCCGGAAATCATGACGAGATACGTTCCGATGATAACCATAATGACGGCTACAAAGAAGAGCGTCAATGCCTGAAGCGGCTCTTTAATGCTGAGCGAAATGTAATATGCACCGCCGAGAAGAAGAACTCCGAGAATGCCGAGAAGCCGGTTGCCCTTGGGCGGCTTTTCACCTGTCTGTTCGCTCCTTACAAGCGAAATTGCGCTTGAGAACCGAACCTGACGAAGTGAATTGAAGAAAAGGAGAATGTTAATTACCGTAAAAATTATTGCACAAAGTCCGATGCCCTGACTTGAAACCGTAAGGTCGAATGTTACGTCACTTTTTAACAAATTGAGAAATATAAGCTCGGCAAGCTTCGAGAAAGCGATACCCGCAGCAAGACCTATGACGAGGGAAATAACCGCTATTATGAGTGTTTCCCAGAAAAGTATTATGCCGAGATTGTGTTTGTCCATTCCGAGAATGTTGTAAAGTCCGAATTCCTTTTTGCGCCGTTTGATAAGAAACGAGTTTGTGTAGAAAAGGAAAATACAGGAAAAAATTGCGATGACCCATGAGCCGAGACCGAGAATTTCGGAGACTGTCGAGCTTTGCACTGCGTCCTTAATACTCTGTGAAAACTGTAGGAATATAATGATATAGTACATCATTACCATGCCTATAGAAGTGAGAATATAGGGCAGATACATTTTTTTATTCTTGCGAATGCCGTCAAAGGCAAGCTTGGGGTAAAATCCTTTTTTCATTATTTTTCACCGCCTGTCGCAAGCAGAGTAAGGGTATCCGAAATCTTTTGATAAAGCTGTTCGTCGGTATCCTTGCCTCTGTAAATCTGATGGAAAACCTCGCCGTCCTTAATGAAAAGGACTCTGTTTGCCGAGCTTGCCGCCTTGAGCGAGTGAGTAACCATAACGATGGTCTGACCGGTGCTGTTGATATCGGAGAAAAGGCGGAGCAATTCGTCCGTTGCTTTTGAATCAAGCGCACCCGTCGGCTCGTCGGCAAGGATAAGCTTCGGATTTGTGATTATCGCACGGGCAACTGCGGCTCTCTGCTTCTGTCCGCCGGAAACCTCGTAGGGGTATTTCTTGAGAAGCGGAAGAATACCGAGCCTTTTTGCGACCGTTTCAAGCTTGCCGCTCATTTCCTTATAGTTCTTGCCTGCAAGAACAAGGGGAAGATAGATATTGTCCTCAAGTGTGAATGTGTCGAGCAGGTTGAAATCCTGAAATACGAAGCCGAGATTGTCACGGCGGAATGCAGCAACGTCTTTTTCCTTTATCTTGGAAAGATCCTTGCCGTCAAGAACAACGTTGCCGTTCGTCGGTTTATCAAGGGCCGCAAGAATGTTGAGAAGCGTTGTTTTACCCGATCCCGATTCACCCATGACGGCGACATATTCGCCCTCCTCGACGGTGAAGTTTACGTTCCTGAGCGCTTCGACCTTATTGCCGCCGAAGCGTGTTGAATAGATTTTTTTAAGTCCTCTGACTTCCAGAATACTCATTGTTTTGACCTCCAATCAATTTTCTGACGTTAGTATATCAGAAAAAAGGAACGTATCTCCATAGAATTATCTTACAAAACAGTGCTCAAATCTTACAGTTTTGTAAGAAGTGAAGTTTTTTCGGTGAGAAATTATATTTTTGCAAATTTTTCTTGGCTTCACTGTAGTGGCACCCAAGAATTTTCTTCTCAACTTGGGTCGATGCCCACATCGCACCTTTAAAATTTTGATGAAATTGTTTTCGAGGCAGACACCTAACTTGCCTCCCATGCAGGGGAGATAGAAATTTTACCGCAACACATCAAAAAACCGTACCGAGCCTTGCTTTTGACTTCGGTACGGTGATTTTTATTCTTTTTTTGCCGACTGGGGAATGATATCGGGATAAAGAAGATCGTGAATGTATTTATCCTCCTCGTCCCAGTTGAGGATAAGAACTTCCTTGCCGTCACGGGTCGAAAGCGGATACGGAACATGAGGAATGATGTCCTCATGGATGCTCATCGAAAGATATTTCGGTGCCTTTGCAACCTGAGCGAGAAGCTCTGCCTTGGAAAAATTGGTTGTAACAAGCGGCAGAACAGTGTCGAGAAGTTTTACCATTGTCGAGGCCGAAGATTTTCTGAGCTTTAAAGCGATAGCGTTGAGAACGGCTCTCTGTCTGCCGGTACGCTTACGGTCCGTGTCGATTGAACGAAGTCTCGAATAGTAAACCGCTTCATCTCCGTCAAGGTCGTATGTTCCGGCTGCCGAAACGCCGAGAACATTGCCCGCTTCCGCCGCGGTCATTTCAATCGTAACTCCGCCGAGAGCGTCAACAATCTGGGCAAAGCCCGAGATGTCAACGGTGATGTATTTATCAATTCTTATCTTATAGTTCTGCTCAATTGTGTCAACAAGCAGGCTTGCTCCGCCGTAGGCATGAGCCGTGTTCAGTCGCTTGTTGCCGTGGTCGGGGATTGCGACATATGCCGCACGGGAGAGCGAAACCATGTTGATAACATTATTAATTGTGTTAATCGAGATAAGAATCATTGAGTCGGAACGGGGGAGATATGCACCCTTGAACATGACTGCTTCCTCGTCGCCGTAGTCAACGCCGACCAAAAGAATGTTTACAATTCTGTCGTCGTACCAAATAACGTTGTTGGCAAGTCTTGCTCGAAGATCGGCATCGGCGTCCGCCTGATTATCAAAGTTCAGGGATTCTTCTTTGTCAAGGTTCGGGTTTGCCGTTCCCTGCGAATCGCCGTAATTGAGCTTGTTGAAGTAGGTGTATACGTATATTCCCGCTCCGCCTGCAAGTATTGCAAAAACAAGGATAATGGCGATAAACGCCTTAAGACCCTTGTGCTTTTTCTTTTTTTCTTTTTTGAGATCGGCAGCGGTAAGCTTGTAGCTGTCGTCCTTGGGGTCGATAACCTGATATTTATTTTCTTCCATGAATTGAACCTCCGTGCGATTTTTTATCATTATAAACTATTTTAAAAAGAAAATCAAATATTATTGCACATTTTGTTTATAAAGGTTATAATATAATAGTTAAATTGTTAGGAGTTATATAAATGAGGTGAAAATATGAGCACTTTAAGGGATATGATTTTCGATCTTTCCGAAGCAAACGGAACTCCCGGAGCGGAAAGCGAAATATCAAATATAATTGAAAAATATGTATCAAAATTTGCCGATGTCAAAAAGGACAAATTCGGCAACGTGACAGCTGAAATGCCGGCAGGGGAGAAAACAATTCTTCTTGACGCCCATATGGACAGAATCGGAATGATAGTCACGGGTATTGAGGACGGTGGATTCCTGCGTGTCGCAAAGTGCGGCGGGATGGATGCAAGAGTTCTTGCCGCTCAGGACGTTACAATTTGGGGCAAAGAGCCTGTTTACGGCGTTGTTACCTCGACTCCTCCGCATCTCTCAACTCCGGAGGACGCTAAGAAAGCCAAGGATTTTGATGCGATTCTCATTGATACGGGAATGACTAAGGAAGAAGCGGAGAAGCTTATTTCTCAGGGCGACAGAATAACCGTAAGATGCCCTCACGGCGAGATGGAAAGCGGCAGAATATTCGGCGCCGCTCTCGACGACCGTGCAGGCTGTGCGGCGATAATCGGAGCCGCAGAGCTGGTTTCGGGAACTAAGGACAGACCGGGTGTGAAGCTTCTTTTCTCCGGTCAGGAGGAAACGGGCGGCGACGGTGCGATTACGGGCAGCTTTAATCTCGATGCCGATGAGTGCATTGCCGTTGATGTCAGCTTTGCCGATGCACCGGACATGCCGAGCGAAAAGTGCGGCAAGCTCAACAAAGGTCCTATGATTGGTATTGCACCCGTGCTTGACTATAGGATAAGTCAAAAGCTCAAGGCTGTTGCCGAGGGAAAGAAAATTCCTTATCAGCTTGAATTGATGGGCGATTCGACAGGAACAAACGCCGACCATATCGCAATTTCAAAGGGCGGAATAAAAACGGGGCTTGTTTCAATCCCTCAGCGAAATATGCACACGGGCGTTGAAATTATCGCCGTTGACGACGTGGAAAATGCGGCGAAATTAATTGCGGAATACATTCTCGGAGGTGGTCTCAATGCTTGAACTTGTAAAGAAGCTTTCGCTTCTCAACGGAACCTCGGGCAGAGAGGACGACGTAAGAGAGTTTATTATAAATGAAATAAAGGACTGTGCCGAAAGCTATGAGGTTGACCCGCTCGGCAACCTTATCGTGTTCAAGAAAGGCAAGAAAACGCCGAAAAACAAGGTTATGCTTGACGCTCATATGGACGAGGTAGGATTCATGATAACAAGCATTAATTCCGACGGAACACTCGGATTTGAGAGAATCGGCGGAATTGATAAGCGTGTTATGCTCGGCAGAGCGGTAACCGTCGGCGAAAAGAAAATAAACGGAGTTATCGGTCTCAAACCCATTCATATGACAAAGGGCGACGAAAAAATGACCATGCCCGAAAAAATGTATATCGACATCGGAGCGGATAATGCAGAACAGGCGGCGAAGCTTGTTTCGCTCGGCGACTGTGCATATTTCAATTCCGATTTTGCGGAGTTCGGCGACGGCTTCATCAAGTGCAAGGCTCTTGACGACCGTGCAGGCTGTGCAATACTTATCAATATGATAAAATCAGACCTGCCTTATGATATGTATTTCAATTTTGCAACGGGCGAGGAGGTAGGACTCGGCTCGGCGGGTACGGCGGCATACAGGGTTAATCCCGATTATGCGATAGTTGTTGAAACAACTACTGCGGCGGATCTTGCCGATGTGCCCGAGAACAAAAAGGTCTGCAAGCTCGGTGAGGGAGCGGTTATTTCGTTCATGGACAGACGCACGATTTATTCAAGAGAGCTTTTTGACAAAGCCTTCGAGCTTGCGAAGCGTGACGGGATCAAGGCGCAGGTCAAGGCGGCTATTGCGGGCGGCAACAATGCAGGCGTTATCCATAAGACGGCCGGAGGCATAAAGACTGTCACGGTTTCCATGCCGTGCCGATATCTTCATTCTCCGTCATGCGTGCTGAAATCGGAGGATATAACCGAGAGCGAACGCATTATCCGTGCGCTTGCCGAGGAGTTTGCAGATGCTTAAGGCAGTCGAAAAGGGCGATAATGATTTTGTCGAATTTTGTCGGCGTGATGTTTTCGGCACGAGGATCGCATGCCTTTATAATTGCTATTCGACGGACTACGACTTTGTGAAATTCTGGAAGCAGACTGACGATGACGGAAATATAATTTCCGCAGTCAGCAGAATTGACGGTGACGCAACGCTCAGTTCAACGGGCGAGAACACCGAGGAGATTCAAACCTTCCTGAAAATTGTCGGCTTTCGCACCGTTCAATGCGAGAAAAGAATCACAGAACTGATGGGTGAGCAACCGTCGCTTGACGGCTACGTTGTCGAATACATTAAAAATCGAAACGATATAAAAGAAGTTCAGGCGGATAACGTATTCCGTCCGAAGGAGATTTATGATATAATCAAATCGGCAAATCTGGTCGGAGTTGGAGATTATCTCCCGTGGCTTTCTGACACGACGTTCAGAATAAACAGGGGAGTGACCTCTGCTTTGTCCGCTGTTGAAGACGGAAAAACCGTCGCATGTGCGATGAAGCTTTTCTCAACCGAGACGGCGGTGCTTCTCGGAGCGGTTGCGACCCGTCCCGAATACAGGGGCAGGGGGCTGGCAGGCACACTTGTGACAAGACTTGCCGAGAGTGAAAAAAATAAACGTGTCGAGCTTCTTTGCAAGCACGATAGTATAGTTGAATTCTATAAATCAATTGGATTTGAAGTAAAAAACGAATGGAGTATAATAACCGATGAACAATGAATTTTTTCAGGTGAGTGAAAAGGTGTCTTCTGCGGCGGATAAAGCACTGAAGAAGATTCAGCCCTGTTTCGCAAAGACAGATGAAATTACCGAATACAATCAGCAAAAGGTTCTTTCCGCTTTTATTAAGAACGGAGTAAGCGAGGCTATGTTCGCAGAGAGTACGGGCTACGGCTACGGCGACAGGGGACGTGATGTGATAGACAGGGTTGCGGCGGACATTTTCTGCGCCGAGGATGCACTTGTCCGCCATAACTTCACCTGCGGTACACATACGCTGGCGGTTGCACTTTTCGGCATGCTCAGACCGGGCGATACAATGCTTTGCGTTACCGGACTTCCATATGACACGATTCATTCCGTCATCGGAATTGACGGCAAGGGCGACGGCTCGCTTGCCGATTACGGAGTTACATACAAGCAGGTTGACCTCAAAAACGAAAAGCCCGATTACGATGAGATAGCAAAGAGGGTAAAGAAGGAGCAGCCGAAGCTTGTTTATATTCAGCGTTCAAGAGGTTATTCTCTGCGCCCGAGCCTTTCCTGTGAAGAAATAGCAAAGATAATTGAAATAGTTAAGGCAAACAGCAATGCCGACGTTATGGTTGACAACTGCTATGGCGAATTCACTCAAAAAATCGAGCCGACTCAGGTCGGAGCGGATATAATCGCAGGCTCGCTCATCAAGAATGCAGGCGGCGGAATTGCAAAAACAGGCGGCTATGTAGCCGGCAGGGCGGATCTTGTCGAGAAGATTTCCTACAGACTGACGACCCCGGGTCTCGGACGTGAGGTCGGTGCAACGCTCGGTCATTCCCGTGAGCTTTTTATGGGACTTTTCTTCGCTCCGCACACTGTAGGCGAAGCAATTAAATCCGCACGCTTTGCCGCTGCGCTTTTTGAGGAGTTCGGTTTCGGCACAACTCCGAAAAGCACGGATGACAGATTCGACATTGTTCAGAGCGTACTTCTTCGCAATGAAGAAAATCTGATAGCCTTCTGTCAGGGTATGCAGAAGGGTGCTCCGATCGACTCATTCGTAACGCCGGAGCCGTGGGATATGCCCGGCTACGACAGCAAGGTTATCATGTCGGCAGGTGCATTCACGGGCGGTGCTTCAATCGAGCTTTCGGCAGACGCTCCGCTCAGAGAGCCGTTTGCCGTATATATGCAGGGCGGTCTTAATTTCCACAGTGCCAAGGTTGGCATAATGCTTGCCGCCGAGGAAATGGCAAAAAGAGGATTGATATAATTGAAATACGACGGAATTTTTCCCGAAACACTTGCACTCATGGCGCAGAACAGATTTGAAAACAGCAAGGCATTTTACGAGGAGCACAAGCAGGAGCTGAAGGACGGTTTCACCGTTCCGCTTCGTCAAATTGCAATGGCTCTCGGCAGCAAGGTCTTTGAGCTTGACGACATGATAGTTACCGACCCCGTCAGAATGGTGTCGAGAATCAGGCGTGACAACCGCTACACCAAGGATAAATCGCTGTACCGTGACCATCTTTGGGTAATGTTCATGCGAAACAAGCATGAATGGGTGAATTACCCTTGTATGTGGTTCGAGGTCAATCAGGATTGCTGGGGCTACGGAGTCGGCACATACTACGCCGACGCTCAGTTCTGGGAGCTTTACAGAAAGGCTCTTATCGAGCACCCCGAGGAATTTCTTCATGCTGTTCGCCGTGCGGAAAAGATTGGTACTGCCCGTTTGAATGACTACTATAAAAAGAAAAAGCCGGGTGAGCCTGTTCCGGAGGTTGAACCCTATTACAATATGAAATCAATAGGCTATATGGCGGTCAGAACGGATTTTAAAACTCTTCAAAGTGAAAAAGTTATTGATGAAGTCGGCAAGGCTTTCGACGAATACGCCGAGCTTTATCTTTTCTTAAAGGGTATATCAGATGAAAGGACGATGTTAAAATGAATTTCAAGGGCTTCAAAAGCGGCACGGATATCCGCGGCTACGGTGCAGAGCAGTTCAGCGATGAACCGCTCTATCTCAGCGATGAATTTGTAATGGCTGTTGCCGAAAGTTTCGCAAACTGGCTCGGTGCAAGAACTGGAAAATACACAAATGAGATTACAGTTTCAATCGGACGTGATTCCCGTGTTTCCGGACCGAGAATCATGGCGGCGGCGATTACTGCGCTGACTGCAAAGGGCGTTAAGGTTTATAGCTGCGGTCTTGCCTCAACTCCTGCCATGTTCATGTCGACGCTTGACCTTAAATGCGACGGCGCAATTCAGATAACGGCAAGCCATCACCCGTGGGAGAGAAACGGCCTTAAATTTTTCACTCCCGACGGTGGCCTCGAGGGCGAAAACATTGCCGAGCTTCTCAGTATGGCTGAGAAAATCTACGGCAAATCCTATCGGGCAGAACCGTCACTCTGCGTTGAAAACGATTATATGAAAACCTATTGCTCGCATCTGCAAGAGATGATAAAGAAGGGCGTCAATGCAGAGAACTACAACAAACCGCTTGAAGGTTTCAAGATTATCGTTGACGCAGGCAACGGCGTCGGCGGCTTCTATGCGACCGATGTTCTCGCTCCGCTCGGTGCCGATATTGAGGGCAGCCAGTTCCTAGATCCCGACGGAATGTTCCCGAATCATATACCCAATCCCGAAAATGCCGAAGCTATGGACTCTGTCTCAAAGGCAACGGTTGAGAGCCATGCAGACCTCGGAATAATTTTTGATACCGATGTTGACAGAGCGGGCTGCGTTGAGAATAACGGCGAGGAAATTAACCGTAACCGTCTTGTTGCGCTTGCTTCTTACATAGCTCTTGAGGGTCACGACGGCGGCGTTATCGTTACCGATTCCGTAACCTCGGACGGACTGAAAGAGTACATAGAGTCGATCGGCGGCGAGCATTATCGCTTCAAGAGAGGCTACAGAAACGTTATAAACAAGCAGATTGAGTTGAACAAGGCAGGCAAGTTCTGCCCCCTTGCTATGGAGACCTCGGGTCATGCGGCGTTCAAGGAGAATTACTATCTTGATGACGGCGCATATCTCATGACAAAGATCGTAATTCTGCTTGCGAGAGATAAGTCGGGCGAAGCCATAAAGAATATTCTTGCTCCGCTCAAGCAACCTGTTGAAGCCAAGGAGCTTCGTTTCTCAATCAAGTGTGACGATTTCAGAGCATACGGCGAGAAGATAATCGAGGAGCTTGAAAAGTATTATTCGGGCAAGGACGGCTGGACGATTGCCGACGACAACCGTGAGGGCATGAGAATTTCCGCCGATAAGGACAACGGAAACGGCTGGCTTCTTCTTCGTCTGAGTGTGCACGACCCCGTTATGCCGTTTAATATGGAGAGCAACGAAAAGGGCGGAGTGAAGAAAATCGCAGTGAGCTTTTACGAGTTCATAAAGCAGTTTGACAAGCTTGATATCAGCCCGATAGAAGGCTTCCTTTCGGAATGATATAATAAAAAAGAAAAGGATGATAAAAATGGCAAAGTACAATTATAAGGGTCCCGAGGAGTTTAGACCTATCAGTCCATGGGCATATTTCGGCTATTCTGTTCTTTTTACGGTTCCGTTGATTGGGCTGATTGTGAACATTGTGCTTTGCTTTGATAATACAAATATCAATAAGCGCAATTTTGCCCGTGCTTTTTGGTGCATATATGTTGTCGTCGTTATAGCTGTTGTGCTTGTGATTGCTTTCGGTGGACCCGAACAGTCGCTTGATGAGTATATTGCGTCGCTGAATGAAGCATAAAATGGGAGGAAAACCTGAAAATGCCGTTACAGATTGTAAGAAATGATATAACAAAAATGAAATGCGATGCCATTGTTAACGCAGCCAATTCAACGCTTCTCGGCGGTGGCGGAGTTGACGGGGCAATACATAAGGCGGCGGGAAAAGGACTTCTTTTTGAATGTATGAAGCTCGGCGGCTGCAAGACGGGCGAGGCGAAAATCACGGGCGGATATAATCTTCCGTGCGAGTATATTATTCACACCGTCGGACCCGTTTGGAAGGGCGGACACTCGGGCGAGGAAAAGCTTCTTCGCTCATGCTACCGTGAATCGCTTTTGTTGGCAAAGAAAAATGACTGCGAGAGCGTTGCTTTTCCGCTGATATCGGCAGGAGTTTACGGATATCCTAAGGATAAGGCATTGCAGGTCGCAGTGGACGAAATCAGTTCGTTTTTGTTTGAAAACGATATGACCGTTTATATAGTCGTTTTCGATCAAAAGAGCTTTAACATCAGCCAAAAGCTTGTTTCGGATATCAGGGAATATATAGACGAGCGCTATGTTGAAAAGCATGCTGCTATGGAATCAATACGCCTTACGATGATGCCGCCGATGGCTGTGTCCGATACGGCGTCGAAGGAGTCGTTGGACGGTCTTGACAACGCCTTGAAGCAGATTGACGAGAGTTTTTCGCAAATGCTTCTTCGTAAAATTGACGAAAAGGGCATGACCGATTCCGAGTGCTACAAAAAGGCAAATGTGGACAGAAAGCTTTTTTCAAAGATTCGTTCGGATATACATTATAAAACAAGCAAGAATACGGCAATTGCTTTTGCGATTGCACTTGAGCTTGATCTTGACGAAACCAAGGAGCTTCTTATGAAAGCGGGCTTTGCACTTTCCCACAGCAACAAATTTGATATAATAATCGAATATTTTATAGTGAACGGTAATTACAATATTTTTGAAATAAACGAAGTGCTGTTTGCTTTTGACCAAGCTTTGCTCGGAGCTTAAAAAGTGTCGCATGGCAAGCGACCATGATGACCAAAAAAATGATTATAATGCGGTTGTAAGGTTGAAAGACCGAACGACCGTATTATTTTTTTGGAGGTAATCAGCATGAAAGAAAAGAAAAACAACATAACGGAGCTTGTATTCATTATTGACCGAAGCGGTTCAATGTTCAAACTTGTGAATGATACAATAGGCGGCTTCAATTCGATGATTGAAAAGCAGAAAAAGCAGGACGGCGAATGCTATGTATCGACTGTTCTTTTTAATGACAGCACAAAGGTCTTGCATGACAGGGTCAGGCTTGAAAATGTATCTGAGATGACCGGCAGCGATTATACGGTCGGAGGCTGTACGGCTCTTATCGACGCAATCGGCGGCGCAATTCACCATATCGGCAATATACATAAATATGCAAGAGAAGAGGACATTCCGGCACATACAATGTTTGTCATAATGACCGACGGCTATGAAAACGCAAGCCACCTGTATTCGGCGGACAGTGTCAGAAGAACAATCAAAAGACAGAAGTCAAAATACGGCTGGGAATTCATTTTTATAGGAGCTAATATTGATGCAGTCGAAACAGCCGGTAGGTTCGGAATCGACAGCGACAGAGCTGTAAATTATAATGCGGACAGTCAGGGAACGGCGATAGTGTATGAAGCGGTTTCAAAAGCGGTTAAACACATAAGAACTTCAACTCCGCTGCCGTCGAGCTGGAGCGAAGAAATCGACAAGGATTATAAAAGCAGAAAATAAAAACAGCTTGCACGTTCTGCACACCCCAATTGTGCGGCGCTGCAAAAAAACGCAGGACGTTTGATGCGCCCTGCGTTTTTGATCTCTTATTCCATCGAGGTACCGACCTCAAGCTCTCTCTTGTCCCTAAAAAGCATTGAAATGCACCAGATGCCGGCGAGTGCAACAATCGTAAAAATGATTCTGCTAACGATTGCGTCCTGACCGCCGAAAATCCAGCCGACGATATCAAACTTAAAAAGTCCGATTGAGCCCCAGTTGATAGCTCCGATGATGACCAATATCAATGAGATCTTATCTATCATTTCTTCATCTCCTAAATGTTTCTCGATTATAGCTTTTCGCAAAGAGCCGATTATATACAAAAAAATAATTGTTTTATAAAATTTGTAAAATTTTTTCAAAAAATTTCGAAAATTATGCTGTAAAAGTAACAAATAGAGATAATTTCTATTGACTATTCACAATATAAATGCTATAATCACAATAATCGGAATACTCTCATTTATAAGGAGGAGTTTTAATGAAGAAAGTTCATCGAACGTGCAAAAAAGCGTTATCTGTCATTCTGGCTTTAACGCTTATGCTGACCACCTTTATTTGCTTTGATATCGGAGCGCTTTTCGGCTCTGCTGTTGACGCAAGCTCGGCAATCACGGTATCTGACAACAGTGCTTCAAATGTGTATTTTTATGCCCCGGAGCAAATATATCTTGAGCCTAAGATTACAGGATATACAGCCCAGGACAAATACAATTATCAGTGGTTTGTTGACTCAACGGTAAATAACTCAACAAAACTGCAGACGCTCAGAACAGGTGAAAATTCTACCGGTAATTTTTACTTCTATTATGAGAATGCCAGCTCGGTTACTGTATCATACAAATATCTTACGAACAGCATGACCGATATGACCGCTTATACTCAGACGAGCCAGACCTCATCGGGCGACTACGCAAATGCGAATTGTAACATCAAGCTTGCTGAGTATGGCACACCGCTCAGAGCCTATAACACAAGCGGTACCGCGTCATACATCTATTATACCAAGGCGGGCAACAAGATTGATACAACGATCACGAGAGAAAGCGTTTCTCCCTATCTTGCCGCCAAAACAAAGGGATATTATATTGAGTGGAAGGCAACATTTGTCGATAAGCTCGACGGTCAGACCAAGGTTGCTTACGCTTATACTTATGTTTACAAGCCGTACCTTCAGCCCGTAGGTACAGCCATCAATACCAATAACTACCGCGGAAATAATTCCTACGGATATGATATTTCATGGATTTCGGGTATTCATTCATTTAATACCTCAAGTACAAAAGCTACTCATTCCCCCAACTCGACAAACGGCGGAAAGAGTCTTGTTACTTTTTCTTCATCAAATCCCAAGGGCGTTCAGCTCGGCGAGGCAGGCACAAGGCTTTATGCTCAGTTTGCAACTCAGGTCGTTTCAAACGGTAACTTCTTCTATACCGGAATGAACAATGAATCTGCATATAACTGGGTCAACGGTGACGGCAGCCCGTACCTTAAGGCTAAGTCCTTCCACTTCGTTGAGAATAAGATAGATTCAAGCTCAAAGGACGTTTCACAGTATACTCTTGCAACGTCTCCCGAGGCATATCTTACGGTAGACGTCAGCCGTTATCACAACCTCAGCAATGTCCCGAACCTTTCGGCCGGTCTCATGGTTACAAGTGACGAAGGCTCGGATAACGGTGCATGGTATGTTGCCGACGGTACAGGCAAGGTGGATTCTTCCGATGAAATCATTGATCTTAACCACAATAATGATACTCCGGCAAGAACTCTATATAACAACTACAAGACCTATATGGCTAATCAGGGCGACTTTGATAACAGAGGATCTTATGAGGGCGAAGGCGTTAAGTACAACGGACCCGTTGTTATTCCGATCTCGACCACAAACGGAAATGTTACATATAAGGTCAGAGCAGGTTATCATAACTATCAGAGCAAGGACAGAGTAACGTGTATCGGCGTTATGCCTCTTGTCGTTACTCAGACCAATAAGGAAACGCTTCGTGACGCAGTCAACCATGCCACGAATGTTGTTGCAAAGTACGGCCTCAAGCCGGACGGCACAAGCATTTACTACAATTCGTCAAATGCAAACTGGACAAAGTTTGTTAACCTTTACAAGGTTG
>OIZV01000029.1_pt1 | contig 102042 bp, 79 predicted proteins | sample 1588681 | NCBI WGS metagenome assembly OIZV01 (sample SAMN03283281) | human gut metagenome | biome: human-associated habitat; material: feces | host: Homo sapiens | place: Peru | collected 2012 | reverse complement strand
TTCAGATTCGCTTCAGACACACATTGTGTAAAAGAAAAAATGCTTCCAAGGAAAGCATAACATCCCCGAAGCATTTTTTCAACTGTTTTTTATACATTTGCTTTATTTTTATTACAATTACTTCATCTTTAGTTCAACTCAGGCCTTCTCACCGGTCATGAGCTTTCTCATGACAAGCAGTGTACCGATCATCAGAACGATCGCTATCGGCAGAACAATAACCGCATTCGGAATCAGCCCCGCAATGAGATAGCTCACAAAGCTGACTCCTGCAACCGTAAACGCATAGGGCAGCTGTGTCGAGACATGGGTCACATGGTCGCACTGCGCTCCGGCACTCGCCATAATCGTCGTATCGGAGATCGGTGAACAGTGGTCTCCGCAGACCGCTCCTGCCATGCAGGCGCTGACGCAGACGACACCGAGCGGGTCAGTCAGCGGGAAGACGCCCAACGTAATCGGAATCAGAATGCCGAAGGTTCCCCAGCTCGTTCCGGTCGCGAAAGCGAGGAACGTTGCGATCAGGAACACAATAGCGGGCAGGAATACCTGAAAGCCGCCTGCCGAACTCTTTACAACCTCCTCCACGAACTGCTTTGCGCCGAGGCTGTCTGTCATAGCCTTTAAGCTCCATGCCAGCGTCAGAATCAAAATCGCGGGAACCATGGACTTAAAGCCCTCCGGGATGCACTCTGCCATATCCTTAAAGGACATCACTCTGCGGAGCAGATAGTAAATCATCGTGATTACAAGCGTGACCGCAGAACCAAGCATCAGACCTTCTGACGCATCGGAGTTGGAAAAGGCTTTGACAAAGTTCACACCCTCGAAAAATCCGCCGGAGTAGATCATACCGATCACGCAGGCAACAATAAGTACAGCGATCGGAAGCACAAGGTCAATCACCTTGCCCTTCGGATTTTCTTTTTCCAACGCTGCATCTGCCATCTCCTTCATGCCCGAGAAAATGTCTCCCTTCTCAGCAGCATTTTTCTCGTGCTTTGCCATCGGGCCATAGTCCAGATTCGTCAGCGCAAGGAAAATCATCATGATGATTGTAAGCAGCGCGTAGAAGTTAAACGGAATCGCGCAGATGAAGAGATACAGACCGTTTCCGTCCTCAACATAGGAAGAAACCGCGGCCGCCCATGAGGAAACCGGCGCAATAATACAGATCGGCGCCGCCGTCGCATCAATGAGATATGCCAGCTTCGCCCTTGATATTTTACTCTTGTCAGAGACCGGACGCATGACGGAGCCAACCGTCAGACAGTTAAAATAGTCGTCGATAAAGATCAATACGCCGAGCGCTATCGTTGCCAGCTGCGCTCCCGCCCTTGTCTTAATGCGCTTTGCCGCCCATCTTCCGAAGGCTGCGGAGCCACCCGCCTTGTTCATCAGCATCACCATGACACCCAGAATGACAAGGAAGACCAGAATACCGACATTGTAGGAGTCTGCCAGAGACGCCACGATACCTTCGTTGAAGGCATGTGTCAGCGTGCCCTCGAAATTAAAGTTGGAATAGAGCAGACCGCCCACAATGACTCCCACGAACAGCGAAGAGTAAACCTCCTTCGTAATCAGTGCCAGTCCTATGGCGATCACCGGGGGCAGTAGTGACCAGATCGTCTGATAAAATCTGGACACCGTCTCTGCCGCCTCCCCAGCCTCTTCGGCATACGCCGTGATTCCCGGAAGCATGATAAGCATACATACGACAGCCAGCGCAAGCAGCCACCTGCCTGCTTTCATCTCTTTTGTTTTTCTCATGATAAACCTCTTTCCCGCGCAAGCTTTTACGTTTTTTCATGAGAAATATACCACAGGCGCTGGAGATTTACAAGCACTTTATCAATTTACCAGTAAAAAGTGCTAAAGAATCTCTTTTATCTGCCGAAAAGCTTTAAAAATTTCTCCCAGAGACTCATCTGCTGAGGCTCATCTTCGACCGTCTGCACGACCTCCGGCTTTTCAATCGCCCCTGTCTTTATCACAAATTGCACGGATTCCACGTTTGTGTTTTTCTCGGAGACAAATGACCGGATCTCGGCATCACTGCGCCTCCAGCTGTGCGAGCTGTCCCATACAGGTCTCGTCACTCTCATATCCCGGTATGCTCTTTATCTGTTCCAACGCAGCAGATAATTCATTGATCTGCGCGGTCAATGTCTGTATTGCCGCCGTGTTTCCCGCCTGAAGCGCCGCCGCGCCGTCTGATCTGCTTATCCGCACCGACGTTCGCAACCGTCGCCCCCTCCGCACTGATATTTTCACAGTTCTGCGCGGAAAGCGTCATATTGATCTGCAAGGCATAATCCTCATAGAACTCTCCCTTTCTCTTGAAAATTGTTCCTATGCCGGAATTATAGACACGGTCACTTCTCCATTCCACGGTCAAACCGGCAGCAATGTGCAAATACGGACAAATCGGTCAATTTGATGGGCAAATGTATCAGAAAATAAATTGCCTTTTTCATGGACAGTTGTATAATAATTGTATCCAAATCCAGAATGGGAGGGCGCAGCGTGACACATCAGTAAACTTCTCTTCAGACAAAAAAGATGCTTTGCGCTTCACTGAAAAAGATCATGAAGCACAAAGCATTTTCAAAGATAACGGTAAGTGAATTGATTAAAGACTGCAACGTAAACAGAAAGACCTTTTACTATCATTTTGAAGACATCTACGGGCTGCTGAAATGGATACTGGAGCAGGAAGCCTTCGAGGTCGTCAAGCAGTTCGACCTGCTCGTCAACTACAGGGATGCCTTTGATTTCGCAATCAATTATGTAGAGCAGAACTCCTTCTTTCTGAACTGCATCTACGACTCCGTCGGCCGCGACGAGCTCAAAAGATTGACCTGTTCCAAAAGCCGGATGAGTATGACAAGACAGAGCTGCTTGACCACATCTCTGTCATGATCCACACTTCGCTGCCGACGGTGCTTGCTTCGGGCGCTTAAAGTTCTTCCAGATACAGCTGTACTCTGTTCTGGATAATCCCTGCGACCTCATGTGCGCTCTTATCTCCGGCAAAAAAGGCGGCTGCTTCTTCCATAATAATACTTCTGACCGTATTCCATTCCGTTTTTCTCGGAATACATTGTTCCATCAGCTCCAGATACTCCGGCAGATAGGAGGTTCCGTCCTCCCTGCCGGTCAGCGGGATTACCTCTCTCTCACCCATGACAAAAATCGGAATCGGAGCCTTCTCTCCGTACAGCTCCACCTGCTCCTTCACACAGTCCTGTAAGACATCCCTTCTCACCCAGTCCGTACAGTACCGCCTCTGCGTCTCATAATCCAGCAGATAATTCAGGAAATCATCTATGATCTCCCTGTGCTCCGCACCGGTGCTGACCGCCACGCATCCATTGTAGAAATTGAAATAGCTGCCGCTATCGCCCTGTGTCGGATAGCCGACGCAACGATAGTCTTCTCCCATTGCCGCCAACGCTCTGCCAAATTCCAGAAAACCGCCATCGAAAGCATATGCCAGTGCCCTGCCCTCCGCCATTTCCTGCCGTTGTTCCTCCAGCGAGAGGTTGCTGTCTCCCGCCGTTTCTTTTCCGTAGCGTTTACAAAGTTCAAGCAGCGCCTCAAACTCCGCTGTCCCGTAGCTGCATTTCTTACTTGTCACATCCAGAAAAGGGGTATTCTCCATATCCGCCAGTGCCAGTTCATACAGCATCTGTACTGCCGTAGTATCGTAAGACAGACAGGCAAAACGTTCCAGCGCTACGCTTTCTTCCATCAGCGCCAGCACCTCGTCCAGCGTCCACGTTTTCTCTTTCCATGTATTGTCGGAAACAAGCAGGGTCGAAACCGAAGTCTCACAGGTAATTCCGTACAAGGCATTCCCCACCATGCCATTCTGCATCACCCCCGGATAAATCTGCGAAACCGTCTCGTCGCGCAGGACTCCGCTCAAATCCTCCAAGGCTCCCTTATCCTGCAGCGCAAGGAGCTGCTCTCTTCTCAGCACAAGAAGCTCCGGTCCGTTCCCCTGGGAAATATCTGTCAGCAGCTGATTCAACAGCACATCTCCAAACACTCCGTCCGGGGACTTTACCTGTATTGTCACTCCCGGATGCCGTCTTGTGTACGCTGCAGCGCAGTCACTCACATACTCCCCGAAGGTCGTCATCAGGATTTCGAGTTCCACCGGTTCCGCCTCCAGCTCATTTACCAACCTGATCGCATAATGCTCACTGCTCTCCTGAAAGAATGCAAAAATATCTCCTGCCGCATTCTGCAAAATTGCATCGCAACCGCTGGCCGGCATCTTATCATATATCATCTGACAACTGCCGCCAGATGCATTCCAGCAGAACAGTTCTTTTCCGTTCAGAAAATAGACCTCGCCACTCCGGCTAAAGTCCTTTTCTTCCCCTAAAAAGCCTTCTCCACTGTACAAGACAGCCGTTTTCACACCGTCAAAGGCAATCAGAACATTTTGATCATCCTGCGTTCTCCAATACTCAAAAACCGGAATTCCCGCGGGCAGCTTCCCCCTGTAGACCAGCAACTCCTGCCTTTCCGTCGCCATCGTGTGCAGCAACGTGCCTTCCCGGTCAAGGATATAGACGGCGGCTCCGTCGAAGGCACTGACATACGCCCTTCCTTCGGCATCACAATAGCATCCGTTGATCATTTCTCCCTTCTGGACGCCAAAGCCTGCTGCCGTCAGCGCAGGCAGAAGATCTACGGCAGACGACACGTTTCCGTCGCGTTCGGCACTGATTGCAAGCAACTGAACCGTTGCTCCCTCCTCATCGTGCACTTGCAGAAAATACCGGAACGCACCTGAAACAACGTCCATTCCGACAATGTTTGCCCGCAGATTTTCCATCGCTTCCAACGCGGAAGCAAGCTCCTCTGTCCCCTCTGTCGCCTTCAACGTAAGCGGCAACGTCTCTCCGTCCATCCTGTCCGTATTATATTCTGTCAGGAACCATTCTCTGCTCTGTTCGCCGTTGTGCAGTGCATAAAACTCCGACAGCACAAAATAGGATGCCCCGTCTGATGCACGGAGGCAGATACCGGGTGTCCTTCCCTCCGTCCTCGGTAGAAAGCCCTCCACATAGTCCGCGACCGACCACATATTCCCGGCTTCCGTTATCTCCCCGGAAAATTTCCACTCTGTCGAAAGTAAATCTGCTTCCTTCTGCTGTGACTGCTCCGCAGAGTTTTCCGTGTGACTGCCCTCCGCCGTCTCTGTTCCTGCCGTTCTCCCGCAGCCTGCCAGCAGTAAAGCCGACATACCGAACAGCGCCATGGCTTTTCTTATTGTTGATCGCATTCCCTGCCTCCTCGTGCATCATTATCTGGGGTTGTAATAGTGCATCTTGACGTTTTATTTACACAAATTATGGCTATCAAAGCAGTGACTATCACTATGTTCTATCGCACAGGTTCTGAATTCTGTCTTAAGAAATGCCCCACACCCAGAACAATAAATTTTGTGTTGAGCACTAACCGTTGTAACAACACATGTTCCCACATACCCATTCGGATACCTAATTGTATGTGTAGTTGTACTTCCATATTGGGTTCCACATACAATAGTCGTTCCCGTCGCACCACACTCTGGTGTTGCTGTGCACGCCGACGCATTTCCTCATGCCGCAATACCCATTGCTATCACTAATCCCATGGTGGCAATTGCTTTTTTCAATCTAATCATATTTATTTTTCTCCTTTTGTTTTTTTCATGCGCATGAAATTAATTTCAGTATAGCAGAGATACTCTTTTCCACCATATCGTCTGACGCAATTTTTCTTTTCGCAATACGCTCTGTTTATTAACGTTGTTTTACTATATTCTTATATTATACATGCACATGACAACTTGTAGGGAGGCAATACTTATGAAAAAAATAACCATCAAATTACTTGTGATTATTATACTATGTACGCATACTCCAATTATACAACATCTCAAAACTAATATTTGGACTTTAACCCCATCACATTTAACGCAGTATTGCTTAATAGATTTAGACGATACCTATCAAGATTGTTGACATTTTAAATCGTTCAACTCTTCCTCTACTGCCAACGCTATTTTTTTCTTATCCAGTAATTTAAACAAAACAATTGCCTGTTCATAACGTTCTATGGCTAACTCGTATCTTCCAAGGTGTGAGTTAGCCACAGCATTATAGTAAAGTAATTGCGGCAGTCCATTCATTCTTCTATTTTTTTTACAGTAGTCAATCCCTTTTTGGCTATATCTCTCTGCTTCATCATGCTTTTTAGCAATTTCTAATTGCTTTACCAAATTACAAGTCAACATATTATAATGTCTTCTGGTTATATTTTCACATAACATATCTTGCTCTAAAAAATCTACCAAAAACTTGAATATCCTAATCGATCTACCACCATTTCCTTCCTTGGCATCAATGAGAGCTAGATTATTTAATATTTCTATTTCTGTGGATGTCAATAAAATGGTCTTATACATCATTCCTTCATCAAACTCTGGAACCGTGAGTCGCAATGCATAGTTCAGCTGCTGCCTTATTTCCGTCAATTTTTCCCTTCTCTGATGTAAATTCTGAATTGCCACGGACATTATCAAAAACTGTTTTTCCAATACCCCCTCAGTGCCTCTTACTGTTATCAACCGTCGGTACTCTTCTATCAATTTCTCTGTATCTTCTAAGTCCATCATACCTAGCCTTATCTTTTCTTCCAAACGGTGCTTTTTAATTTCAAGACCATCCGCATAAATAATCAAGTTTTCGGTACTATGTCCCAAACGTTCTAATAATGCCTCCTCAACTTTCAAAGATGGCTTCTGACTTCCGTTTTCAATACGTGATAGGGTTGTTACTGAGCAAAGCCCAAAGCATAATTCTTCCTGAGAAATTTTCTTTCTTTTACGTTCTACTCTAATAATTTCACCTATCCTATATACTTCCATTACTTCCTCCTGCTTTATATACAATTCAGAATTACCTAAACATCTCTTGCTATCTCATTAAAGTGTGTCTCACAATAATATGATAACACAGACGTTTCTTTCTTGCAATCACTCTTTTCCGCAGTTACATCCCATTTCATGGTTGTAACTGCTGGAAGGAAGTGATATAATCCAAAAATCACTTCAAAATTTGTGTCTGCGCGCACTTGACACAAACTCGCTATGCGCAAAAAACGTGCGCAGAAATGGGAGAAAACTATGGAAATCAAATATAGACCCGCAGAAATTGAAGATGCCGAATCCTTAATAGCCATCTACAATGCCTCTTTTTACAGTGATTATATGAAATATGGACAATGTCCTGCCTATGGTAAAACAAAGGAAATGATGGAACAATCAATTCTCAATTATCCCAAATTCATTATCACCTGCGATGACATACCCGTTGGCTGTATTTCCTGCAAAGAAGAGGAACCCAGAGTATATGATATTGGCTGTCTGTGCGTGGTTCCTGAGTTTCAGGGAAAGGGAATCGGAACACAGACCGTGAAATTTATAATGTCCTATTACAAAGACTGGGATAAATTCACGTTAATTACACCCGCTGACAAAGAAGAAAATGTAAAGTTTTATACAGAAAAATGCGGATTCGATATTGTGTCTACCGAAATGGATGGAAATGTAAAAGTGGTTCGATTCGTTCTGGAAAATCCCTCCTAAGTACCGGAGGGATTTTTTCTGCCACGGAGAGCGTAAGGCTGTCTAAATTGTGCCCATACTTTCCGGCATCCATATTTTCGCAGGTATAAGTGCCCGGTTTGTACATGCGCTTTCCACCTCTCACACTTACCGCAGGTACAGACGCTTGGTTTGTACGTGCGCTTTTCCGCTTCTCCCGCTTTCCGCAGGTACAGACGCTTGGTTTATACATGCGTCTTTCCACTTCTCGCACTTTCCGCAGGTACAGACGCTTGGTTTATACATGCGTCTTTCCGCTTCTCCCACTTTCCGCAGGTACTCTCGCTCGATTTGTACCTGCGCTTTTCCACTTCTCCCGCTTTCCGCAGGTATTCTCGCTCGATTTATACCTGCACTTTTCCGTTTCTTCACTTTCCCCGGACATAATTTTAGGGACGCCTCTCCTGCTGCGGAAAGCGTCCCTCCCAAATTTCACCTATATGAACTTGCACAGAAATCTCAGTGCTCCTCTACTCATTCAAATTCCCACAATTCTGACCATGGCACAAGCTACATCCCCGCAGATTGGCTTAACTGGGCAACGATCTGTTCTGTAGTCTCTCCAAGGTCACTGATCTCCTGCCAGACCACGCTCGTCGTACTTTTGCTGTACCCTGCAAAGTAGTTCTCTGCCGCGTTTTCATACGCTTCCTCTGTGATTGCATTTCCGTCGGCATCCTCACAGCTGACGGTCGGCTCTCCCTCGTCGTATATGGTCGTCCTGTAGGCTATCGGCACTGTACTGATCCTTCCGTCCGAAAGAGTGAGTTCACGGACATTCTCATAATATTCCGCTGCCCCATTCCTTATCAAATCGTATACGGCATAAAAATAGTGCCCCTGTTCGTCCGTATAGGTCTCCAATGTATCGGAAACAATATCGGGCTGGGAATCCCCTTCCACGAAGTCCGTCTCGCATTCATTAAGTCCGTCATAGCTTTCATTGACCTCATAGAAGCGGCTGTAGGTATAAATTCCCGTGCCTGTGACCTCGGTCACGATAATTTCATATCTTCCGTTATGGTCAAGATCTGTCACCGCGCATTGGCAAAAATCGCTTGCAAACTCCATCTCCTGCATCCAAAGGTCTCTGCATTCCGCGATCACCTGCAGTTGCTCGCTAAGACTTTTCCCCGACGGTTCTTCTTCCTGCAATGACTCCGTGGAATCCGTTGTCTCATCCGCGCTGCTTTCCTCTGTATCGCTCTGCACGATGTTCCCTGTATTTTCTGTTCCGGTCGGCTCAATATTTTCCTCAGCTTCCGTGCCGCATCCGGCAAGCCCGATCAGACAGCCCATAATAACCGCTGTCAAATACATTCTCTTCATCTGCATTTCTCCCCTGCTTTCATATTTCTACAGGGAACATCCTAGCACAGACGCACTCCTTCCGCAAGCAGCAAATCAGGACAGAGTATCCCTCCTAACGACAAAATACTGAAATTGAAAGCCTCATCTGGCTGAAAATGTCTGAATTGTTTTCAGGGTTTCGGAACCAAGTTGTGCTAAGTGTTGATCAAACAGCTAAGTGCACTCGCAAAAATCCTTAACTCGCTACGCTCAAACAGGCGGATTTTGCTCATAACGCTCTTTTTTCACCACTAAGCACAACTAGAGGTTCCTACACATTCAAACAATTCGGACAATTACAGCCTATCAGAGCTCCCTACTCCAACACTGCGACAGAAGAAACGTCCCCGAAGACAGCGCAGCCATGGGCGGGAATGCTGAGCTGCAGCTTTCCATCGGACACCTCCGCTGCGGCTCCGGTCCAGAGCTCTGTCAGCTTACTGCTCTCGTCCACGCCTGCTGCCTGCAATTCCACCGAAAGCACCTTCTCCTCTTCGCCCAGATTGAACAGTGCGACATACTTCTGCCCTGTCTTTTCGTTTGCAGCCTTCCAGATCGCCTTCTCATCATCCCGGCAGATCTGCCATGGCTTACACTCCGGCGTCAGCATTGCCAGCACTTCCCTGTTCGTCAGGAGCTTCATCCGCCTGTCGTCCATTTTCGTCAGTTCTCCGCCGATCATGAGCGGGGAGCCGAACAAGCACCAGAGCGTCAGCATGGTGTGCTCCTCATCCGGTGTAAAGTTCGAACTGCGCTCTGCGCCGAAGCCCTTGCCGAGCTGCCCGACCGGAAGCATGTCACAATCCGGGAAACAGCCTTCCGATACATGCTTCTGCCAGAGTTCACAGCGGTGGAACATATCCTTCAGCAGTCGCCAGTCATCCCAGAAATCGTCCGTGATGCGCCACATATTGGCATAGGTCTCGTAATGCCATGCCTCCTCGATGAGCGCAGGCCCCGGCGACAGAGAGAGTACAATGCTCCTTCCGCACTTCTGAATCGCCTTCGCCAGCATCTCAATCTCATGCCGCGCGGAATACGGATCGTGCGGATACATATTGGTATTACAAATATCATCGCACTTTATGAAGTCCACGCCCCACTGCGCATAGAGCTCCAGAATCGAATCATAATACGACTGTCCCTCCGGCAGATTCCGCACACCGTACATATCCGGGTTCCATCTGCAAATTGAAGAAGGATCAGCGATCTCGTTGGCGGTCGTCGTTGTTCCCTTTACCGAAAGGTGCCTGTGCGCGGCATCTCTGGGAATGCCCCTCATGATATGGATGCCCAGCTTAAGTCCGAGCGCGTGTACATAGTCTGCCAACGGCTTGAAGCCTGCCCCATTGGCAGAAGACGGAAAGCGCTCCGGGTCAGGCAGCAGTCTGCCGTATTCATCCATCTCCAGCTCATTGAAGGGAATATACTGATACTTATCTCTCTGGCTTCCCGCGCCATGTGCAAACCATTCGATGTCGATCACCACATACTCCCAGCCGAACTCCTTCATATGTGCTGCCATGAAATCGGCATTTGCCTTGATCTGCTCCTCATTCACCGTAGTGTCATAGTAGTCATAGCTGTTCCACCCCATCGGCGGTGTCAGTGCAAATTTGTTCTTATCCATCTTCTCCTCCTTTTATTTTAATTAGTATTTTTCTGACATTCTTGTCTTCCTCTGTAATTTCAATTATAATAATGCATATCGTGTTTCACAAGGATAAAAAGCTGACTGAAAGGGTAATTTTCTGATGTATCGAAACAGAAGCTGCTTCGGCGTACTGAATATAGATGAGCAGGATTCTCCCCTCCTGCTCTACGACGGCGGAATCGAGCTCCGTCAACGGGAAAAATATGATTTTAACAATGCTGACCGCCCGGACTTCAAAGGCTATCTCTTCCAGTACACACTGGGTGGAGAGGGCTATTTTCAGCAGAACGGCATCACCACGGCACTCCCGCCCGGGACCGGCTTTCTCGTGCCTGTTCCGGGAAACAGCAGGTATTTCCTCGGCGAGCTTCCATGGGAACTCCTGTACCTTCACTTCGACGGAGCGACGGCACTGCCTCTTGTTCAGAGGATTACCGCCCTCACCGGCGGGATCCTGCATCTTTCGCCGGACAGCTCACCGATCCATATGCTCCTGAACCTCCAAAACCGCCTCACCTCCGGCGGACATCTGGCGAAATATGAGGGCGGTGAGTTCCTCTACCAGTTTCTATGCGCCCTGCTGCGCGAAATCGAACAGCCGCAGGGAAGCTCTGTCCCTCCGCTCGTCGAACGTGCTTCCGGGCTGATGCAGTCGGAATATGCGGCACTCTCCGGTGTGGAAGAGCTTGCACAGCGCCTCCATGTATCCACCGCTCACCTGACAAGACAGTTTTCCGCCTGCATGGGAATAAGCCCCATCCGCTACCTGACAAAGCTGCGTCTGGAAGCAGCCATGAATGACCTGCTGAACTCCGATGCCGATCTCGAGACAGTCGCCCGCAGGAACGGCTTTGCCGGAGGAAACTACTTCTGCAAGGTCTTCCGCAGGGTTGTTGGACTCTCCCCGACCCAATACAGACGCCTAAAGCGCTGAAATACGCCGGTAAGGCACTCTCGCCGCCGGAACCGCCAGAGACGCATTCGATGTATGTACCGACTGGTCGTCAAAGAAAATCTGGGCACCGAATGCCTTCAGGAACTCCTTCTTTTCCATGCCGCCCAGGAAGAAGGCTTCATCGACCCACACATTCCACGCCCGCAGTGTGCGGATCACCCTCTCATGTGCGGGAGCGCTGCGCGAGGTGACAAGCGCTGTCCTGATCGGACAGTTCTCCCTTCCAAGCTCCTGCTGCAGGGCAGACAGCTTTTTCAGGAATTTTGCGAAGGGCCCCTCTCCAAGCGGTTCCATCGCGTGTACTCTCTCATTCTCCTCGAATGCCTCCAATCCTTCCCGCCGGAAAATTGCCTCCGAGGCATCGGCGAAAAGAACAGCATCCCCATCGAATGCGATCCGTATCTGTCCCGCCCCAACCCGCATCGGAATCACATCTGTCCCCCTGCCTTCCCCGTGCCCATATCCGGTGCCCTCCTGCACGCCCTCCGTACAGATGATCCCCGCGGCAATCCCGTTGTCGATAGCGCACTGCACATCCTCCTCACAGGCGGACAGAAACAGGTCTGTTCCGAAAGCAGAAAGATAGGGTGCGAGCGATGCGCCGCTGACCAGCACAGAGCGCGTGATCGGCAGACCGTAATGGGTTATCGAGTGAAATACCCTGAGGGACGTGTCCGGGCTGTTGTGGGACATGATAATCACTTCGATCAGCTCCCGCCCTTCTGCACAGTCATTCAGTCTTAACAGCGAGCGGATCAGCCGAAACCCCGGTCCGGGCTTCAACACTTCCTGCTCGTGCTCAACCTGATACCTGCAATATGCCTCAAGCCCCTGCGCTTCAAAAATTCCATTTTCCACCGTCAGATCAAACAAGGCTCTCGAGGAAACTCCAATCACCATTTTCTTGTCCGCCCAGTCTGTCCGTTTCACTGTCATATGTCTCACCCTCCGTCACAGAGAGCCCTTTTCTTTACCGGATACGATTGCACTCGTACTTTTCCAGAGTGAGAAGGCAGTTCTTCAACGCTTCGTATCGCTCCTCCGTATCACCGTCCTCGATCTCCACATCGGATGCGATCGCCATCGTCGTGATCATTTCATCCGTGATCCGGTGATGCAGTCCGGCAAGGATATTCAGACGCTGCTCATAACTGTCTGCATCCAGGAACTCCAGCACAAGCGGGTCAAGAGCGGCTTCGCCGTCCTGCTCCTCCGGCTGTGGGGCAGAGTGCTTATCCTGCTGCAAAACCGGCTCTGAAGAAGACCGCTTCTCCTCCGTCCTGCTTGCGCTGCTTTCGATACTGCCCGCCGACTCCCTCTTCTGCCTGTCCGCCTCCGGCCCCTGCAGTTCAAATCGGAACTCCTGTTCCACCTCCGGGTATTTTTCCCTGTCAACCCTGCTGACAAACATGGAGAGCGGTCTCGCATAGGTCTTAAAATCTCCGTACAGTGCCTGATAAACAACAAGCTGCTCACCCGTCTCTGTGTGCTCCGCTATCGCCGTAATCTGATAAAGGTCTCCCTTAAAATGCTTGTAAATTTCGTGTGGTTTCGGAATAAATGCCATGTCCGGGGCTCCTTTCTATCTGAAAAATCCGTTCTGAAAACTCGTTCTGAAAAACTCTTATAGAAAGTATACCCCACATTTTCTGAAAAGTCATATCTTTTCTCTGTCTTACTGTGCGTTGTCTAAAAATTTATGGCAGAAAACAGCATTCTCATCAGCAAATTCAAGCTCCGACAGTTCCCTGACCAGCGCTTCCCTCTCCGCTTCCTCCAGCCTGTCAAAATCGCCATGATGAAGTGTCACGGTGTACACGCGGCTTCCGTCTGCCTCGATCACGCGCGTCAGCATGACACCGCTGTTCTGATACCCCTGTGTATTCAGAAACTTCCTCGCATCCCGGACAAGCTGTTCCTCCTTTTCCCGGTAATATCCCTCCAGCTCCGCCTGATCGAGCGATGTCCTGCTCATCACCGTCGCTGTAACGAAAAAGGCTGCAACCAACACCAACAGTATCGTTGCAGCCCAGAACCCAAGACTGCCTGCATTTTTTCTCATTGTCTCTCCTCCGTATCGAATCGATGTTCAAATGATCTTTACAGGCATATCATATAAAATTTAAAGTCCAATAAAACTCTCTCAATGAGCTAAGGAGGTGATATTCACCATACTATTTATTTTCGACCTCCCAATATCCGGTTTTCGGCGATCCGTGCCGAACGAAAATCCCCTGTTCCCTCAATTTCTTAATGTTTGCTTCTACATTTCTGCTCGCCACACCGATCTTTTCCGCCAGCCTAGATGCCGAATACCGATTATCTTCTTCCAGCAGCGCAATGATCCTCTCCTGTGTATCATTCAATACGCAGCTCCGTTAAAAATTCGCTTTATTCCACTTCCCCATGCTTCCACAAGCCCCATTTGATTAAATATATTTGCGATGCCTTTGTTTCTGATTTTAGAATGTCCGCTCATGACCTCTTCATACGTCAGACCATTGTATAGTCCTCCGGGAGATGTAACCTCCAGCCGGTCATCATAAACTGCCACCTGTATACAGGATTCATCCAACAGATTCCTATGGCAATGCGCATTGATAATCATTTCCCTGATGGCTTCCGGCGGAAGTTCATATCTCTCTTTCCGCACCAGTCCATCAATCGTTGCCCCAAGTCTGATATTGCACAACACGAAATCTACAGCCTCTTCGATCTGTATATATATCGGACCGGTAAACTCCCTTTTATCCAAAAATACCGTCCTGTCCGTTCCCTTAAACACTGCACATTGTGTCTTGGAAAACGGAAAATAATCTGATGTCAGCAGCGCATAGGCATTTGTTGCCAGCAGCTGTCCCTCACTCTGCTTTAATATTTTCCAGTTGATAAGCTGTTCTTTTTTCACTTCGCGTTCTGCCATACCGATAATCAACTGCATATATAAAATATATAGCAAAGTTATTATACCATGTGCAAAGAAAAGGAAGCGTCCCGCAGGGACATTTACTTTTCGAGCCATGGCTTTGTATAATACGCCACGAAGTGGCGGCAAGACAGCTCTGCTGTCTTTAATTCTGCTGACGCAGAATTATTATACCACAACCTCAGAAAATAATCTATACAGTATATTTTTTTCACTTTCCCCGCCATATCCTGCGGAATACAAGTGCCGCCACACACGCCGCCACGGCCTCGGTCAGGACAAACGCCCACCACACACCCGACGCCTCCATGCGGCGACTCAGAAGATATGCCGCCGGTATGATGACGACAATATACCTGAGCAATGAGATCGTAAGCGATGCCAGTCCCTCGCCAAGCGCCTCCAGCGTTCCGGAACAGTTCACAGATACAGAAGATACGACAAACCCAAGGCTGATAATGCGGAGAGCCGTCCTGCCGATCAGTATCGTATCCGCATTCTCCGTAAAGAGTCCGATCAGCTGCTCCGGCAGGAGATAGCATGCCGCCGTCCCCAGTGCCATGATCAGCATAATCATACTAAGCGACAGTCTGCTGATCTTCTCCACGCGCCTGTTTTCGCCCGCGCCGTAATTATAGCCGACCAGCGGTCTGATTCCCTGAATGATTCCGTTTGCCGGCAGATAGATAAAGGTCTGGAGCTTATAGTAAGCGCCGAGGACAAGCACATAGGTCTCGGAATATGCCGCAAGAATCCCGTTCAGCGCGGAGATCAGCACGGAGGGCAGCGCCATGTTGAGCGTTGCCGGAATACCGATTCCATACATGCGGCCGCAGACCTCCCTGTCCGGCTTCAGCTTCTCCCGCAGGATGCTGACGGGCAGCGGTCTCGCCTTCGCAAAGCCAACGTAAGCCACCAGTGTCAGCACCTGCCCGATCCCCGTCGCAAGCGCCGCACCTTTGATTCCCATTCTCGGGAAAAATCCGATGCCGAAGATCAGAAGCGGGTCCAGAATAATATTCGCCACGAAGCCGATCACCATGCAGAACATCGTCTCCTTCATTCTCCCGACCGCCTGAAATATCTTCTCATAGGTGATACCGACATTGACCGCTATAGCAAAGAGAAAGACAATATAGGAATACTCCAGCCCCAGCCGTACAACCGTGTCCTTCGAGGTAAAAGCTCCCAGAAATACCCGCATACCGACAAAACAGAGCACCATCAGAAGAATCCCGTGCAGCACACTGAACAGGATTCCCTGCGTCGCAGCCTCGTCCGCCTTCTCCTTCTTCTCCGCCCCAAGATAAAATGCAATCATGGCATTCACTCCCACACCGAAGCCGACCGCCACGGCAGTCATCAGGTTCTGTGCGGGGTACACAAGCGACAACGCCGTCATGGCATCTTCGGAAAGCTTTGCTACAAAATAGCTGTCAACGATATTGTAAAGGGAATTAAATGCCATCGAAAGCATCATGGGCAGCACCATGGACAACACCAGTGGAAATATCTTCTTCTCTTTCATAAAGGTCTGATTCATAAGTTTCTCCTCCTGCGGACACAAAAATTCGCCACACAGCCGTTAAGCTATGTGGCGAAAAAAGATTTTAATCTTGAAAAATCCACACCCATTGGGTTTTATGTCGTCATTATAAGGGATATTCCCTTAAAAATCAACAGATATTTAGGTCACTCGCAGTCACAGGTCTTGGCAACCACGCTCCGCAGGTTCCGGTTGCCTAAGAAGCCGCACGCCTCCAGTCCCTTCTCGATGATCTCGTGCCAGCTTCGGGCGGAAAGCTCTACAACGCTGTCGTCGTCAAACTCTATCGTGCAGGCATTCTCCACCTGACAATTGTTTCCACAGGCAATCTTATACATATTCTTTCTGCTGATCGCCCCGATCTCCTCCAACGTGTTAATCATGCGGTAAACCGTCGCCGTGCCGATCTGTTTATCCTGCTTTGATGCCTTATAGAAGATCTCCTTACAACAGGAGCAGTCTTCCTCCAGAATGATGTCCAGCAGCATAAGGCGCTGCTTCGTGATGCGGCAGCCCTGTTCGCGGAGCTTCTGGATGATAAGCTCTCTCTGCATCTGCGTCCTTTGATAGCTCCTCATATTCCCCGAACCGTTAGCGGTCTGTACTCCACCCATTCGTTATCTCCCTTTCTTTATCCAAAACAGACATTGCAAGACTCACAGCCCTTCCGTAAACAGTTGCACAAGATGCACCTGACCGCAAGCAGCGCACTCTGGAGCCGCCGGTGCTTACATGGCGTACTCCGGCATGTTATGCACCGCTGCGAGCGGAGGGTAGCGCAAGCGTGCCTGCGGTGGTCTGTGCATTTTGTACAACGTCACTTGCCAAAACACGAGTCTTGCAATCGCCTGATCGCTGCCCTGTTAGTGGGAACAGCCCTTGCAATGAGAACAGTCGCCGCCACAGGCAGACTTTCCGCTCTTTTTATCCTTTATCATGCTGCGCACGATCGCCGCCACAACAAGTACCAGTACCGCACCTACTATAAATGTTCCCATATCGGATGCCTCCCATCTGAATTACAATAAAAACACGGGGAGGGATCGCCGTTCCGCAACCCCTCCCCCATCAGTCTCATTACTTTACTACATTCTTATTCTTGTCAGGTCTGAAAAGCATATAGAAGAAAAATGCTACAATCAGGATTGCAATGACGCTCCAGATGCCGAAGCTGCATGCTCCTGTGAACAGTCCTGCGATTCTGTATACTACCAGAGATGCCAGATAAGCCAGACCGCACTGATAGCCGATTGCAAACCAGAACCACTTGGTATTGTTCATCTCTCTCTTGATTGCACCCATTGCAGCGAAACAAGGAGCGCAGAGAAGGTTGAATACCAGGAAGGAGAAGCCGCTTGCACCGTTAAACACACCTGCCATGTTCTGGTAGATGGTTCCGTCGCCGCTGCTGTAGAGGATACCCATTGTACCTACAATGTTCTCCTTTGCAACCAGACCGGTGATAGATGCAACCGTTGCCTGCCAGTTGCCCCAGCCCTGAGGAATGAAGATCCATGCAATCGCGCTGCCGATCTTTGCCAGAATACTGAACTCGATCTCGTCCTCAGCGAGCATTCTGAAAGTACCGTCAACAACTCCGAAGTAAGTCGTGAACCATACAACGATGGTGGAAAGCAGAATGATGGTTCCTGCCTTCTTGATGAAGGACCAGCCACGCTCCCACATGCTGCGCAGTACAGCGCTGACCTTCGGCCAGTGGTAAGCGGGAAGCTCCATAACGAAGGGAGCCGGATCGCCGGAGAACATCTTTGTCTTCTTCAAAATAATACCGGAGCAGATGATTGCTGCAATTCCGATGAAATATGCACTTGCAGATACAAGCGGTGAACCGCCGAAGATCGCGCCTGCGATCATTGCAATAAAGGGAACCTTTGCACCACAGGGGATGAAGGTTGTTGTCATGATCGTCATACGGCGATCCTTTTCGTTCTCGATCGTTCTGGATGCCATGACACCGGGAACGCCGCAGCCCATACCGATCAGCATAGGAATGAAGGACTTACCGGAAAGACCAAACTTACGGAAGATACGGTCCATGATGAATGCGATACGAGCCATATATCCGCAGTACTCAAGGAATGCCAGCAGGATGAACAGTACCAGCATCTGAGGCACGAAGCCCAATACAGCGCCGACGCCTGCTACAATACCATCAACGATCAGACCCTGCAGCCACTCAGCGCAGTTGATCTTCTCAAGGCCAGCGGAAATTGCATCCGGGATACTGGGAACGAATACACCGTACTCCGCAGGATCAGGCTCCTCACAGTCGTAAGACTTTGCAACAGCCACAGCATCAACCAGCTCGTCATAGCTTGAAGAAACTTCCTCCGTTGCCAGAGTCTCCTCATCCTCTACAAGGTAGGTTGCCTCTGCGGAAGCGTCAAACATGCCAACCAGATTATCCAGTGCAGCTGCAGCAGCATCGCCGTCAAACTCCCCGGACTCTGTGTCCAGAGCGTCTGCGATCGCTTCCACATTCATTCCCTGCTCTTCCGCATAGGAGACAAAGCCGTCGATTACCGTCTGTGCATCACCATACTCCTCGGAAACCTCGCCGTAAGCCTTGGAACCGATGCCGAAAAGATGGAAGCCGTCACCGAAAAGGTTATCATTTGTCCAGTCGGTTGCCGCAGCACCAACCGTTGACATTGCAATATAGTATACCAGCCACATTACCACGAAGAAGATCGGCAGAGCCAGAATACGGTTTGTTACGATCTTATCGATCTTATCAGAAACCGTCATCTCATTCTTTGCCTTTGCCTTCTTCAGGCAGCTTCCGATGATGGAAGTGATGAAGCTGTATCTCTCGTTGGTAATAATGCTCTCGGTATCATCGTCGAAAGCATCCTCCAGAGCCTTGATCTGGGCTGATACATCGGGAGTGCTCTTCATGGCAGCGCCGATCTTGTCATCCTTCTCCAGCAGCTTGATTGCGAAGAATCTCCTCTGGCTCTCTTCCTCTGCTGTCAGCTTTGCCTCTACCTCGCTGATTGCGTTCTCCAGCTTTGCATCAAACTTATGTACCAGCTTTACGGGAGCCTTCTTCTTTGCAAGGGCGATTGCCTTCTTTGCAAGATCCTCGATACCGGTTCCCTTCTGTGCGGAAATCTCAACTACCTCACATCCGAGACTCTCGGAAAGCTTTGCGGTGTTGATCTGGTCTCCGCTCTTCTTGACAATATCCATCATGTTGATTGCCATGATGACCGGAATGCCAAGCTCAATAACCTGTGTGGAAAGGTACAGGTTTCTCTCAAGGTTTGTTCCGTCGATGATATTGATAATCGCATCGGGCTTCTCATTGATCAGATAATTTCTTGCCACCACTTCCTCAAGAGTATACGGGGAAAGTGAATAGATACCAGGTAAGTCCATCAGGGTGACCTCTTTGTCAACCTTCAGCTTACCTTCCTTTTTCTCTACCGTTACACCAGGCCAGTTACCTACATACTGGTTGGAACCGGTCAATGCATTAAATAATGTTGTTTTACCGCAGTTAGGATTACCTGCTAATGCAATTTTGATTGACATTTTGTTCCTTCTTCCTCTCTCAAAGATTTGTCTTTACTACCTTTAGTTAGCTTTTGCTAACTATTCTTCCTAAAAAAAGACGCAGTCACAATTTCAGCTTATTCTACCTCAATCATTTCCGCATCTGCTCTACGCAGGGAAAGCTCATAGCCTCTCACTGTCACCTCGACGGGATCACCCAGCGGAGCTACCTTTCTCACATAGATCTCCACTCCCTTTGTAATTCCCATGTCCATGATACGTCTCTTGACAGGTCCTTCTCCGGAAAGCTTCTTGACCGTTACGGTCTGCCCAACGGCAACTTCCTTCAGTGTTTTCATAACATTCTCCTTCCTATTTCTCTTACACCATTATTTTATTCGCCATATCTTTTCCTATGGCAACTCTGGATTCCTTGATGTTCACGATGATATTGCCCGCCGCTTCGGAAATCACCGTCACACTGCTGCCGACAACAAAGCCCAGCTTCTCCAGAAACAGTCTGGTCTCCTCCTTGCCACCGACCTTCTTGATCACATTGCTCTCCCCTGCAGGAACCATTGACAAAGGCATCATGCATTCTCCTTTCGTACGCCATCACTATTTGAGAATCATTTTCATTTCTTCACTGGTTAGTATATGCGAACCTTTGTCGGTTGTCAATAACTTTTTTTATATTTTTTTAGAAAATAAGGACTGTCATATCATTCACGCTGTTCCGTGGGATATGGCAGTCCTCTGTCCATGTCTTTCTTCTATATAATATGAGGCTGGTTATCCGCTTCTTACTGAATCTCCTCCAGCTTGTAGATGAACTTGACGCTTCCCTCCATGTCATCCGCGATGCCCGCATAGGAGCGATAGCTCTTCGCTGCATCTGCCGTAGCCTTGAAGCGGTCAAGCTTCTCGCTCAGGCTGTCCTCGTCGAAGGCATCAAGGATCTTGCTGATACCCTCCTCGTCAAAGGTCACCAGACCATCCTTTAATTCCAGAGCGCCGTCCTTCAGCTGCTTTACGCCATCCAACAGGGCAACCGAGCCCTCCGCCAGGGAATCAATACCCTTCTTCAACGTGTCAGTGCCGCTCTTAAGGCTCTCGGTCCCTGTCGCAAGCTCTCCCGCACCGGATGCGAGGGCTCCTGCGCCGCTTTCCAGCTGTGCCGCACCGTTCTCCAGCTGCGCCGCACCGTCCTTCGCCGAAGCCACGCCGTTGGTGTAAGCGATCAGTCCCTGATAGAACTGGTTATAGCTGTCAAGTGATGCCTTAAGTCCGGCAATCTGTGCTGCACCGGCGCTCAGATTACCCGCCTGCGCCTGCATCTGCTCCTCCACATTGGTCTGGATCAGTTCATTCTTCTTCGCGGCAACGTTGGTATTAATCAGCTCTTGCTTCTTCGCGGCTACATTGGATTCGATTGCCGCCTGAACCTCTGCGGACTGCATATTTGCGTCCACCGCTGCATCAATCTGAGCTGCAAGTGCCTGCAAGGCTGCGAGCTGTGCATCCCCGCCGGACACCGATATTCCCTTCGCCTGCTCATACATCTCGTGGTTGAAACCGGGACATGCATTCTGGACAGTGTCGGACGCAATGACCTGCGCCAGCACATTCTCTCTGACCGCATCGGTCACACCTGCCCTGATGACTGCATCGCTCTTCTCAACCTCCGCAGTCACTGCCGCCGTGATCGCCGGTGTATTTTTCTCCACCTCAGCCGTCACAGCTGCGACCACCTGCTCATACACAGTACCCTGGATCTCGCTTCCGCCGAGTTGACTCAGAAGACCGTCCAGAAATGCCGCATAGTTGTCGATCGTCATGTTCGCCGTAATGCCAAGCTGCTGCATCTGAGCATTGCTGTTCAGCGTGTCATTTGCCGTCTTGAGCAGGGACTCAAATACCTGCCTTGCCCCGCCGGTCAGCTCCCCATTCTTGGAAACCAGAGTGCTGAGCCCTGCATTGAGCTGTGCCGCGCCACTCCTCAAGGAACCCGCACCGTTTTTCAGGGTGCCAGCGCCGTCTGCCAGCTTCTTTGCACCGTCGCGCAGAGTCCCCGCACCGCTCTGCAGGTCTCCCGCTCCCTTCGCCAGCTGATCCACGCCGTCCTTTAATTCGCCGGACTTTTCGTAGAGCGTTGCAAGACCATCATACAGGTCGGAGGAACCGTCCAGCAGCTGTGTCATGCCGTCTGCCAGATCCTCCATGGCATCGCTCAGTTCATCCAGACTATCCACCTCATCCAGATTCAGACTGCTGAACAGATTGTTGACCGCGATACAGTAGGTGCTGCCCAGCGAGAAATCCTTCACGTCTGCCTCTACCTCTACATAATCCGGGATGTCAATGTCCCCATCCATCTGGAGATTCTCATTCATTCCGGGAAACGCAAGGCCGACGACAACGGACTTATCCCCGTCATTCACGATCTTTCCGGAGGAAACCTCCACATTGGAAAACTGCTGCCCGTCGAGGATCATTCCCGTTACGACCGTGAACGGAACGGCGATCTTCTCCTGCTTTCCAGCAATTTCCGCCGTCACATATTCCTTTGCCTCGAAGCTGTAACGGATTACGACATGCCCGCTCTTTCCGGCGATCTCCGCCGCTGAAAGCTCCTTGCCGTCCAGCGTGTAGGTCGCCTTCACCGTCAGCGGCAGTTCCTTGTCAGAGGTGCCCTGATAATAGACATCTCCTCCCTCCGTATTCCAGACATAATTGTCACTCGTCACGGTAAAGCTCTCGCCGTTCTTGACTGCCTCGACATCCTTCAGCTCAGTGAAGTCCATAAGGCTCTTCTCCTGTCCCGCATTCTTGATCCAGTCGCTGACAATGACCTTATTGCTGCTGCCGTCCGCCCCTGCCATGACATAGACGGTCTCCTCCTTGCTGACCGCCGCATCGGATGCCGGATTCCAGAGGTTCTTGACAGTGTCCTTCAGCTCCTCTTCCATCTTCTTCTCATCACTGCTCTTGCCGGAGCTGTTATTCTTTCCCATCGCATATACATTGCTTCCCGCCACGCCGATGACCAGCGCCCCGGCGAGACATACCGCACCGATTTTGATTGCCTTGCTCTTCTTCTCTATCATGATAACGCTTCCTTTCCTATTCTGTTTGCTTCCTTCACTTTCTTCTTCCGGAACCCGATGCTTGTCGCACAGATCACTCTGTCAAACAGCATGAACATCGCCGGCAGTATCAGAATAACACTGAACATGCTGACAATGGCGCCCCTCGCCATCAGATTGCAGAGAGACTTGATAATGTCAATGTCCGAGTAAACCGCCACACCGAAGGTTGCTGAGAACAGTCCCAGCGCACTGACAATAATGGACGGGATGGATGCCCCGAGCGCATTGCTGATCGCTGTTCTCTTATCGCAGCCGCTGTATCTCTCCTCCTTGTACCGGGTCGTCATCAGGATCGCATAGTCAACCGTTGCTCCCAGCTGGATCGTGCTGATACAGATCGGTGCAATAAACGGCAGCGACGTCCCCGTAAAGTGCGGCAGACCAAGGTTGATGAAAATGGAAAACTCGATTACTGCCACCAGGATCACCGGAAGGGTGATACTCTTTTCCACCAGTGCAATGATGACAAAGATTGCAATAATGGAGATCGCATTTACCACCTTGAAGTCCTCGTCGGTTGTCTCGATCAGATCCTTCGTACAGGGAGCCTCGCCGATCAGCATTCCCGTCGAATCATATTTCTTCAGGATCTCATTCAGCGCATCGATCTGTGCATTGACCTCATCCGATGCCACCTTGTATTCCGAGTTGGCGAGAATCAGCTCCCAGTTATCACTCTTCAGCATGTCATTCACGGACTTCGGAAGCATCTCCTCCGGCACGAGGGAGCCGACGACCGACTCCATGCCGAGCACATATTTCATGCCGTCCACCTGCTCCATCTCGGAGATCATGCTTCTGACATCCTTCGCGGAGACATCCGTGCTCACCAGAATCATATGTGTGGAACCGACATCAAACAGCTCGTTCAGCTTGGAGTTGGCAATAACGTAATCCATGTCCTCCGGCAGGCTGTCACTCATGTCGTAATAGACCTCCTCATTTGTCTTCTGGTATCCGTAAAATGCCGGAATCAGAATGACGAGGAACAGGACGAGGGAAACCGGGAAGTGCTTTGTGATTCCCGCCGCCAGCTTTCCCATATCCGGCAGAAGCGAGCGGTGCTTCGTCTTTGACAGGAGCTTATCCAGCACAAGGATCATGGAGGGAAGTGTCGTCACGCAGCCGATGACTCCGAGCACGACGCCCTTCGCCATGACGATTCCGAGGTCACGCCCCAGCGTGTAGCTCATGAAGCACAGCGCGATAAATCCGGCAACCGTCGTGATGGAGCTTCCGACAACAGAGGTCAGCGTCTTGCTGATGGCAATGCTCATCGCCTCCTTATTGTCATCCACCTGCTCCTTCTGTTCCTCGTAGCTGTGCCACAGAAAGATTGAGTAGTCCATTGTGACTGCCAGCTGCAGCACAGCGGAAAGCGCTTTTGTCAGGTAGGAAATCTCTCCGAGGAAATAATTGGTTCCCATGTTCAGCAGTATCGCCATACCGATACTTGCAAGGAACACAAAGGGGATGATCCAGTTGTCGAGGAAAACCATCATGGCGACGCAGGCGAGCAGAACCGCAAGCCCTACATAGATCGGTTCCTCTTTCTCGCACAGATCCTTCAAATCCGTTACCATCGCCGACATACCGGATACAAAGCACTGCTCCCCGGCAAGCTTCCTGATCTCACTGATCGCATCCATCGTCGCATCCGCGGAGGTCGAGGAATCGAAGAAGATCGCCAGCATAGTGGCATCCCCGTTGTTAAACGCATTGTAATACTTGTCAGGCAGAAGCTCCATCGGCACGGAGACATCCGTGAAGCTGTCATACCAAAGCACTGTCTCCACATGCTCCACCGTCTCAAGATCTGCCTTCAACGCAGAGACATCCTTCGGTGCCATACCCTCAATGATGACAAAGGAAAAAGCTCCCTTGCCGAAGTCCTCCATCAGGATATCCTGCCCTGTGACCGTATCGATGTCCTTGGGAAGATAGGTCAGCATATCATAGTTAATTCTCGTACTTACCATTCCGATCACTGACGGAACCAAAAGCACCAGTGCCAGAATGAGAATTGGGATGCGGCACTTTACGACCGCTTTTCCGAATTTCATGTTCATCTCCTCCTTCTCTCTTAACTGCCACCCATTTTATGCATAATTTTCCCGTTTGGAAATATACAGAAAAAGAGTGGTGTCGAAAAAACATACACCACTCTCAAAAAGTCCAATTTTTGTACACTAATAGCATTTTGCACAAATCTTATAGTTAATTTATGTATTGTTTATACAAATTTTATTTTTGCAGTTTCTCAAGCACAAGCTCGATATTTCCCCTCAGCATACTGCCCACGCGCTTGATATATTGCAGGGGATCATACTTCATGCCGCTGCCCAGCCAGTCTAAGATCAGCCCGACGAGCGCCGACCGGTAGAAGTCCTCGATCAGCTTCTTGTCCTCCTCCGACACCGTCATTCCCTGCGCCGCGCGCTCCACATACTGACGCATGACCTCGCCCGCTATGCCGTTCAGATAGCGCTCGAGGTTCTCTCTCTCAACCGAATTATAAATATGGTAGATCAGCCGCTTATTTTCCAATGCGAACTGCGCCGCCGAGATGAAGCTGTCCTCCCATGAAAATACATCCTCACGGCTCAGTATAATTTTCCTCGTCTCCTCGGTGAAAATGCTCTCCAGCAGCGCCGGAATGTCCGCAAAATGATAGTAAAAGGTATTCCGCGCGACACCACACCGGTCCGTGATGTCCTTTATCTTGATTTTATCCAGAGGTCTCTCATTCAAGAGCTCAATAAATGCCTCTGCAATCGCCTTCTTTGTCAGCTGTGACATGCTCGCCCTCCCGGGTGCTTTGACCCTCGTATTTTCCATTATACAGGTTTCACCCAAAACTTACCAGATAAATTTGCTTTCACGGCAAAACTATGCTACACTGAATCCATGAAGTAAACGCATACAGACCATAGTTTATATCGTATAACAGAATCGAGGATAGAAATGGCAGTAAACGAATCAGCAGAAAATTATCTGGAAACCATATTGATCCTGAGCAGACAGCTCCCCGTCGTCCGCTCGGTGGACATCGCCGCAGAGCTCGGCTTTAAAAAGTCCAGCGTCAGTGTCGCAATGAAGAACCTTCGCCAGAAGGAGCATATTGTCATGGACAAGTCCGGCTTCATCACCCTGACCCCATCCGGCCGTGCAATCGCCGAGATGATCTACGAGCGCCACGAGCTCCTGTCGGGCTGGCTGATGCAGCTGGGTGTCGATAAGAATATCGCTCTTGAGGATGCGTGCAAGATCGAGCATGTCATCAGCAAGGAGAGCTTCGACGCCATCAAACGGCATCTCGGAATCACGACCTGAACTTAAGGTTTCTCCAGACATACCACGCGCCCTCCGGCGCGTGTTTTTTTCATGTCAATCAGCCGCTGGTTCTCACTGCCGCGAAATGCCAGCCGCAGATTTTTCTTTTCCTCCATGAACTCCCCATCCACCAGCACATCGATCAGCTCCAGCAGACGGCGGATTGTCTCATCGCCCTCCGTCTCCCACCTTAAGAGATCGGTCTCATAGGTGTAACCGGTATAGCACCAGATGCTCTTTCCCGGATATGCCTTCCGCACTGCCTCCACAATGTGCAGCACCGTCTCCCGGTTCTGCGGCTCCAGCGGTTCGCCTCCGAGCACACTGAAGCCCCTAATGTAATCCGGGGCAAGCGCACACAGAATCTCCGCCTCCGTCTCCTCCGTGAACGGCTGACCGTAGCAGAAATCCCATGCCTCGCTGTTAAAGCAGCCCTTGCAGGCATGTGTGCATCCGCTGACGAACAGGGACACACGGACGCCGGAGCCGTTGGCGACATCCGTCTTTTTTATCGCAGCATAATTCATTGAACTTCCTCGCTTCCGCGCTGACCGCATCTCCTACAGATGCAGCACCCTCGCCTTTATTTCCTTCGTCTTTCCAGCGTTCCAGAAATTTTCTCCCAGATACCCGCAGGTCCGCCTTGTGACGTTCATCTTGGAATGATCCTTGTTATGGCACTGGGGGCATTCCCACTCATTGTCCTCGTTGACAATAATCTCTCCGTCAAAGCCGCAGACGTGGCAGTAGTCAGACTTGGTGTTGAACTCTCCGTACTGGATATTATCATAGATAAAGCGGATCAGCTCCTCAATCGCGTCGAGGTTGTTGACCAGATTCGGGATCTCCACATACGAGATCGCACCGCCCAGAGACTTATTCTGGAACTCGCTCTCAAAGGCAAACTTCGTAAAGGCATCAATCGGCTCCCTGACATCCACATGGTAGGAATTTGTGTAATAGCCCTTGTCCGTCACATTCGGAATATCGCCGTACTTCTCCCGGTCGATACGCGCAAACCGGTAGCAGAGCGTCTCCGCCGGAGTGCCGTACAGCGAAAAGCCGATGCCCGTCTCCTGCTTCCACCTTGCCGCCGTGTCCTTCAGGTGATCCATGACGCGCAATGCAAATTCCTTGCCCTCCGGCTTCGTATGGCTGCAGCCCTTCATCAGCCAGGTCAGCTCATACAGACCGATGTAGCCGAGCGACATCGTCGAATAGCCGTTAAGCAGGAGCCTGTCAATCGTCTCGCCCTTCTTCAGTCTGGCGATTGCTCCGTACTGCCAGTGGATCGGGCTGACATCCGACAGTGTGCCGAGCAACGCCTTATGTCTGCACATCAGCGCTTCATAGCAGAGTTCGAGACGCTCATCCAGCAGCCGCCAGAAGACCTCCTCGTTCCCCTCCGCAATAATACCGATCTGCGGCAGGTTCAGGGAGACAACGCCCTGATTGAACCGTCCCTCCCATTTATAGTTCCCGTTCTCATCCTTCCACGGGGACAGGAAAGAGCGGCAGCCCATGCAGGAAAAAACATTTCCCTCGTAGTTCTCGCGCATCTTCTTGGCGGAAATATAATCCGGGTACATTCTCTTCGCAGAGCACTGCGCCGCCAGCTTTGTCACATAATCGTACTTTCCGCCCTTTAAGCAGTTGTTCTCGTCGAGCACATAGACCAGCTTCGGGAAGGCGGGCGTGACATAGACACCCTTCTCGTTCTTGGTTCCCTGAATCCGCTGGCGCAGGATCTCCTCAATGATCTGTACCGTCTCCTCGACATATTCATCGTTCTCGTCAATATGGAGGAACAGCGTCACAAAGGGTGACTGACCGTTCGTCGTCATCAGGGTATTGATCTGGTACTGGATCGTCTGGACGCCGGACTTTAACTCATCCTGCAGACGCATCTCCACGATCTTCTCCTTTATCGCGGCATCTATGCTGTCGCCCAGTTCTTCGTCGAGCTGATGCGCGAACTTCTCCCTGCTCTTGCGCAGATATTTTCCGAGATGCTTGATGTTCACGGACTGCCCGCCGTACTGGTTGCTGGCGACCGCCGCGATGATCTGGGTCGTCACGGTACAGGCGACCTGAAAGCTCTTCGGCGACTCGATCATCTTGCCGTTGATGGAAGTGCCGTTGTCGAGCATGTCCTGAATATTGATCAGACAGCAGTTAAAGATCGGCTGGATAAAATAATCCGCATCATGGAAATGCAGGACACCGTTATCATGTGCCAGCGAAATATGCTCCGGTAGCAGCATACGCCTCGTCACATCTCTGGAGACCTCCCCCGCGATATAATCCCGCTGTGTGGAGGCAAGTCTGGTGTTCTTGTTGGAATTTTCCTCTGCGAGCTCCTTATTTTCATTGCGGATCAGCTTCAGAATGGATTCATCCGTCGTGTTGGACTTTCTGAGCAGGCTTCTCTGATAGCGGTACACCATGTATTTCTTGGAAAGGACATACTTGTTCGCCTCAACCAGATGCTGCTCGATCAGATCCTGAACATGCTCGACCGTCTGAAGCTCTCTTCCCTCCTCCTTTACCGCACAGAGAATCTCCGCGATCAGGGCATCATCTGCCCTATCCTTCTCCTCGACCTCATTGTTCGCCTTATGGATTGCCGCTACGATCTTTTCCTCCTCGTAGGGTACTACTCTGCCGTCTCTCTTCTGAATCCTCATATCCGTCACATCTCCCTGTTGTATTCTGCCCAAGATGCTTCTCTTCTATCAGGCTCCCCCTGCACAGGGTGCAGAAAAGAGCCGTACCGCAAGCCTTTCACGGATACGACCCTTCTATATCTGGTATCTTTATGCACAACTCGTATCTACATCTTGTACATTTATTATATATGAGATCAGAATAAAAAGCAAGGGAGAATTCTTATCAATTAAAAGTAACCACCCGGTCTCACCATGCCGCCACAGCATCCGCCACCCATACTGCAGATACTACAGATCAGATTGGCAAGACACAGCTTCGCGCAGACGCTGCCGCCGCCCGAGATGGGATAGCCGTAAGATGCCTGACGCTGCTCATACCAGCTGCCGCCGCTCTCGAAGCGCTGCACCAGACTGCGGTAGCTGATGTTGTCCGGCTCCATGGCAGCCGCCTTTCTCGCATGCTCCAGAGCCGCAACATTATTTCCGAGTCCCGAATGGGCGATCGCGCTGTAATAATACCATCTTGCAGTCCGCTCCGCACCGTTCAGGCTGTCAAGTGTCGTTCTTGCCTCCTTATAATAACCGTTTCTGATATAGTTGCCCGCCGCACGGATATAGGTATTCTCCTCATAGCCCGTCTGCTGGCCTGATGCACTGTCGCCGAAGCCACCAAAACCAAATCCAAAGCCGCCGAACGGACCGTAGCCGAAGCCGCCGAAATCTCCCTGTTCATAGTCATCATAGCCGGTGCTCCGCTGCCCGCCGTAGCTGTAGCCTCCGCCGTTTCTCTGTCCGCCGTATGCACCGCCGCTGCCGTAGCTCCCATAGCCGGAGGTTCTCTCCTTCATGATCTGCTGGTAGGCGGACTGGATCTCCTTGAACTTTTCCTCCGCCTGTGCCTTGTTTGGATTATTGATATTCGCATCCGGGTGATATTTACGGCTCAGCGTCTTGTATGCTTTTTTTATCTCTTCTTCCGTAGCATTTCTGCTTACGCCCAACACACTGTATGGATCGTACATAGCGTCAGTTCTCCTTCTTCACGCCGAATGTTTCCTGCTCCCGCATTCTCTTCTCATGCACTGCCTCATAGCGGCACCAGACACCGGAATACAGAATATTCCGCAGAATTTCCACATTTTCAAGGATCGGCAGCCTCTCAAATTCCCTGCAGCACTCCGACATCATCATCGTCAGGATGGTCTTGCACTCCTCCTCGAAGTCCGGGCTTTCAAACCTCCGCTTCAAAGGGTTAAAGCTCCCCTTCTTGATGTCCTTCTCGACATCCTCATAGGCATCGCAGAGATAGATGAATTTGCCGAGGAAGAAACCGAAGGCTCTCAGGTTCTCCGACCATTCATCCTCCCTCGGCGTGACAATCTCCGCCATGACCTTGCCGAAAAGTCCCGCCATGGTATCAATGTCGGCGTTGCCATCGTTCTCCGCCTCCGTAAAATCCTGCATGAGGAGTTCAATTCGCTTGATCTTATCGGCATAGAGCTTTCTCCGCTTTCTGCCCTTCCCCGCGAGGAGCTGCCCATAGATCAGCTTCCAGAGCTTCTTATCGTCCTCCCAGTCGTCGCTGCATTTATAATAGGCAAACAATGCGTTCATATCTGCTGCATATTCCGTGAACATATTGTTCTTCGTCGGGTGGCTCTCAAAGGGATGCGCGACGCATTTACAGCTTCCCTCCCGCGACTCCGGTTCATACAGTCCCGTCAGCAGAATGGCAAGAAAGGTCATATCATAGCTCAAAGACAACTGCCCGAGTGCCCCGTACTTCCTCTTCAAATCGCGGCAGATTCCGCAGTAGAAGGAATGGTACACATCAAATTCTTTAAATTTCATCTCCGCTTTATTGACAATGATATATCCGAACACTGCGAGCCTCCTTTCTGCACACACTCTCCGGCCATCGGCCATCAGCTCTTTTTCACAAATTCCGTTCCGCACTTCCTACAGGTGATTGCGATTTTTCCACGCCCTCTGGGCACGCGGATCTTCTGCCTGCACTTCGGGCACCTATAGATATGATACTGCTTCAGCTGTCCGAGCTCCCGTCTCTTCTTCTGGACAGCGCCTCTTATCTTCATCGTCTTACCCAGATACCACTGATTCTCGGCAGCGCGCTTCTGAATGTTTCTGGAGAACATACGAAAATATACATATATCATGGCGGCCACCGCCAGCAGATAGAACGGCCCCCTGAAGATCATGGAAAGCACCAGACAGATCATGGAAAAAATCATTAACATCTGGTTCAGCTTATCATTCCCATACCTTCCCCACATAAACCGTTGAAACTTTTCTCTCATCCCTGTTCCCACCCTTTCTGTCACTCTGAATTTAATTCTATTTTACACTTCAATATACGAATTTCAATTAAATAAGTATAAACAATAATAAAGAAAGGAAAAAGGACACGGTCGCAGCTCCTTAGGCTCCCGACCGTGCCCCATACAGGCTTCTGTTTTGGTTTTTTCGCTCTAAAAAGCCGACAGTTTCAGCACTGCCACAGAATATTCCGGCATTGTGAGCGTCGTCCCATCGACAGTGACCGGTGTCTCCCCTGAGACAAGAGTCGCCTCGAGCATCTTCACGTTAAGCTCCGTGCCGTCCTCCAACGTCGCTCCGGCAAGCTCGACCGTCTTCACCGTTGCTGACATATTATAGAGCAAAATCACGCGCTCCCCCCCATCCTCCTTCAGCAGAGCACATACCTCACTGTCGGAAAGGCTGTCCAACTGCTGCGTGCTTCCCTTGCGAATGGAAGGAAACTGGTTTCTCAGCCGGATCACATTCTTATAATAAGTATAAAGAGAACTGTCATCCTGCATCTGCTCGTCCAGCGCCGGATAGGTCTGCTGTATATTTGTGTCTGCCGCCGCAGGGCTCTTGCACATTCCCGCAGCCTTCTCATCCGCCGACCAACGCATGGCAAGACGCTTGTTCTCGTCCTTTCCGCTTCCCTGCATGCCGATCTCGTCACCATAATATAAGAAGACATTCCCTGTCATCGTCATGTTCAGGGCTCCTGCCATCTTGACCTGCTGCGCCGCCCATTCCCCGGTATAATAGCCCGCAGCGCGATCCATGTCATGATTGCTGTAAAAGGGCGCATTGATCGCATGATCACTCTGCTCGGCAAAACGCTCCTCGCCGCGGTTGATATATTCGCCATAGGAATTTGCCAGATAGGTTCCCGACACAAATTTGACGAGATTTCCTGTCTGATCGGCAAAGGCAAAGTCAAACAGACTGTCAATTCCGCTCGCATAGTATTTTGCATACTCCGGCTGGGAGGTCCATGCCTCGCCGACGAGATAGGCATCCGGCTTCATCTCCTTTACCATGTCGTTAAACCATGTCAGGATCTCCACATTCTTCTCCGTGTTGCCGGAGACAAACTCCTTCACTGCGTCAAGGCGGAAGCCCGCAACACCTCTGTCAAGCCAGAATTTGCAGATCTCCTTGAATTCCGCCCTGACATTCTCATTGTAGAGATCCAGATCCGGCATCTCCGACCAGAAGGGACATTCATAATACCAGTCCGTACCGCTCACCTTGGCATATCCGACCAACGGTGTCTTTGTAAAATGATAATATTCCACATACGGACATTGCTGCGGATCGGGTTCTGCGTCCCCGATCTCGCGCAGATATGCCGTTGCCGCCTTAAACCATGGATGCGAGGAGGAAGTATGGTTCATCACCAGATCAATAATCAGATTGATCCCACGCTCATTGCAGGCAGCGACGAGCTCGTCAAAATCCGCCATCGTTCCATAGTCCGGATCAATCATCGTATAGTCCGTCACATCATACTTGTGATAAGTGTTCGCCGGCATGATCGGCATCAGCCAGATACCGGTGATCCCCAGATCGGAGTCCGTTGAACTGTCCCCATCGTTCAGGTAGTCCAGCTTCTCCGTCACTCCTGCCAGATCCCCGGTTCCGTCCCCATTGCTGTCCCAGAAGGAACCGACAAATATCTCATAATAGGTTCTGTACTTATCCTCCGGCGCAAGCGTCTCGACCTCCTGCCCGGACACAAGGCTCTGCCCGACATAGACAGGCTCCGCCTCCTTGCCGCAGCCTGTAAGTAACACAAGCAGGGACAGCCCCGCCAGTCCGGCACCGATTTTTCCAAGCAAATAACCTTTTTCCATTCCTTAACACCCCTCTCCGTTTCTTCTCCCGAGAATCATTCCGCTTCCCGCCGCCACAACGACCTTGTCCTGTGCAGGCTTGCGGCAGTCCGTCTCCAGAGCATCCGCAAGAATCTCCCAGTTCGGCGAAATGCTTCCTCTGGAATCTCCCGGAAGCTGAACACTGAAATCCACACCGGATGCGTTATAGATAATGTAAAGTTCATCCCATGTACCGCTCTCCTCGCTCCTGTTGTCTACGATAAAGGAGACCACCCGTTCGCGGTGTACCGTCTTTCCGCTGATGCGGTAACGCGCGCCCGCGCTCTTGTCGCACAGACCGGGGAACTGCTTTCTCAGGGTGATCAGCCCCCTGTAATAATCCACCAGCTCACGGAAACGCACCGTCTGCCCCCAACGGAGCATATTCACCTCCGGGTCGGACCGGAAGCTGTTCTCATCTCCGAACTTTGTCCGTCCGAACTCCTCACCCGCCTGAAAGAACAGGTGTCCCTGACAGGTGAAATAAATCAGCGCTGCGAATTTATTCGCTCTGACAATGTCCGGATATGGCTCCAGACAGGTCTCCTGCTGCTTCATTGCATCCTCCTTCAGCGTCAGAAGGAGCTTATCCCACAGCGTAAAATTGTCATGGGCAGAGACATAGTTAATAATCTGGTTACAGGTTCTGGGACAGAAGCCGTCTATATTATCTCTCCAGCCGGTAACAGCGTCAAGAACCCTGTCCTCCAGCCCCCTGCCGCCATTGACAAAGCCGGGCACCTTCGGATAGAACACGTCCCCCTTTATTACATCTCGGGTGTCGTCGCTGAAAACGGCAATATTCTCACTCAGCAGTCTGATATTGTCCTTTATTGCCGCGTGCGTTCCCTCCTCCATGGGAGTGTCCTGTGCTCTCCACGGCTCTCCGTACAGGAGCTTCTCATCGCTGCCGTACTCTGCGTCCAACGCGTCCCTGATCCGATTCATCAGTTCCGTCGTCAGCAGTCCCATCAGGTCAAAGCGGAAACCGTCGATATGGTACTCCTCCGCCCAATAGCACACGGAGTCCAGAATATAGCGGTCGACCATGGCTCTTCCCACCGCAAGGTCGCTTCCGCATGCCGAGCCGTCGGACAGGCTTCCGTCTGCATATCTCCGGCAGAAATATCCGGGTGCCAGCCGCTCCAGCCAGGAATCCGGCTCAAAGGTATGGTTGTAGACCACATCTATCACCACGCGGATGCCCGCCCGGTGCAGCGCCTGCACCATCTCCTTGAATTCCCTGATACGCACCGTTCCGTCCTTCGCATCCGTCGCAAAGGATCCCTCAGGCACATTGTGGTTGAGGGGATCATAGCCCCAGTTAAACTGGCTGTCCTCCCCCGCCTCGTCCAGCCATCCGAAATCACAGCACGGAAGCAGGTGCACATGCGTGATGCCGAGCCGCTTCAGATAATCCATGCAGACCGGATAGCCGCCCTCCGCCGGTTCTGCGGAAAATGCCTTGTACTTTCCCCTGTATTCCACAGGGATACGGCTGTCCTTATCATAGGAAAAATCCTTGATATGCAATTCGTAAATAATGTTCTCCACAGGTCTCTCCGGCGCATGATCCTCGTCGAAGCCCGCCGGGTTTGTCTCCGCCAGATCGACCACCATGCTTCTCTGCCCGTTGCAGCAGCAGGCTCTTGCATACGGGTCTGCCGTCCTCACTGTCTCTCCATCCGTCTCTACCAGAAAATCATAGTACCAGCCGTGCAGCCTCTCCGGCACGGTAAGCGCCCAGACACCTCCCGGTGCGGACTCCATATCCATGATCCTGTCGGCATCCCGCAGCGAATCCTCCGCTGTCAGCTTCATGCTGCTGCCGCCGTCTCTGTACAGGCAGAGCCTTGCTCTCTCCGCAAAGGGTGCCCAGATCTTAAAGGTGGTCTCCGCCGCGCCGCAGAAAGACCCTAGATCCTTACCCTGATATTCATAAGCCTCATCAAATTCCCTTGTATAATGGAAGCCTTGTCTTTTCACGGTATTTCGTCTCCTTCTAGCTCATATAGTAATTTTTTTAGGAATAAAGGGCATAAAAACAGCCGCTGCAAAATAAACGCTATTATTCCGCAGCGGCCGTCCGCATCCTGTACAGGATCAGCCCTTAACAGCTCCCGATACGCCTTCCACATAGCATTTCTGTGTCAGCAGGAACAGAATTGCTATCGGTATGGAGATCAATACACATCCCGCATAGAACTGTGTATAGAAGTATTCCACGTACTCCTTCTCCAGCATCGTCCACAGGCCAATGGCAATCGTATAGTACTTTGTGTCATTACCCATAACGACCTTTGCAAAGATATAATCCACCCACGGACCCATGAACGTTGTAATCAAGGTGTATGTGATGATCGGCTTGGAGAGTGGGATCGTAATCTTTGTAAAGGTATCCCACTTTGTCGCGCCGTCGATATAGGCCGCTTCATCAATCGTTCTCGGAATGGTATCAAAGAAGCCCTTCGCCATGTAGAAGCCCAGTCCGGCGCCTCCCGAGTAGACCATGATGAGCGCGACCTGCTTCAGCAGACCTGTCTCCAGCAGTCCCAGACCCTTTAAGATGTAGTATACCGCAATCATGGACATGAATCCGGGGAACATACCAAGGATCAGTGCAATATTCATGAACGGCTTTCTCATCTTAAAGCGCAGGCGGCTCATGCAGTAGGACACACACAATACGAAGAAAGCCGCTATCACTGTGCTGATGAGTGCGATGACCAGTGTATTCAGGAACCATCTTCCGAAATTAATCTGGCTGGTCGGCGAGAAAAGATTCTTGTAATTATCCAGGGTGAACCCTCTCGGCCAGATATAGCTCTTGTAGGAACCGCCCTCCTTTCGGAAGGAGGTCAGGATTACATAGCCGATCGGCAGTACCCAGATGACACTGAGGATCGCAAGCAATACATGACATAAGGTATTTGAAATAAATCTTCTCGCTTTCATTATTGGAACGCCCCCTCATCTTTGTAGGAACCGGTACGCCGGTAAGTCAACAGTGACAAAGTAGCCAGAATAATGAATACCATGATGCCGATTACGGCGCCAAGGTTGTAGTCCTTCTGGGTGATTGTAAGACGGTACAGCCAGGTAACCAGCAGATCCGTCCGCCCCGCGTAATAGTACTCCATGGTATCGGGGCCTCCTCCTGACAGCAGGAAGATAACGTTGAAGTTATTAATATTTCCCGTAAAGCTGGTAATCAGGGTCGGTGTCATGACGAACAGCATATACGGCAGTGTAATCTTTCTGAAAATGACCGGTGCTGTTGCTCCGTCAATTCTTGCAGCCTCATACAGCTCCGTCGGAATGTTCTGCAGGATTCCGGTGGTGGAAAGCATTGTGTACGGAACACCGATCCATATGTTTATCATAATAATCGTAATCTTAGCCAGCGTCGGATCTGTGAAAAACGGAATGGATTCCGTCATCCCGATCACGCCGAGATGTCTTAAAATAACGTTTACCGGGCCGTTCGCGTTGAAGATCGTCCTCATGCTCAGCAGGGAAACGAACTGCGGAATGGCAATGGAGAGCACAAACATGAATCTCCAGAAGCCCTTACATCTGGTTCCCTTGCGGTTAATTAAAAGTGCCAGCAGCATGCCAAGAAAGAAACAGCTGAATGTGGCAAATACTGCCCAGATCAGGGTCCACTGCAAAACCGGCCAGAAGGTTGCTGCCAGCTTGCTGCCGGATGTCAGCATCGCCTTGAAATTATCTAAACCTACCCATGTGAAAAGATTTCCGGGTGGCTGATGTTCTCTGTCATAGTTGGTGAACGCGATCAGGATCATGAACACCAGAGGAATGATCGTAAATGCAAGGATTCCGAGTATCGGAAGCGTAAGCATTACGGTGTGAAGGTTCTCCTCCTTCACAGAGCGCAGATCATCTTTAAATTTGGGGACCAGCATCCCCCTGTCCTTGCGCACCTGCGTACAGTATGCGCTTTTCATAGACATACACGCCGCAAAAATTGCCGCGAGTGTAATGACAATTGTAATAACGCCATACAGCAGGAACAGCATTGAGTTGTCGCCGGCTGCATATTCATAGATACCCAGAGCCTCATTGTAGACCTTCTGCTGCTCTACCGTGCCCAGCGTTGTCATATTGACGAGCGCCTGTGCACCAAAGGAGATCATATAATAAATATAGGCAGCTTCAAGAGCCAGAAAGACAAAGCCGCGCACAAACTGCTTATTGACAATATTTCCCAGTCCAAAGACCACGAGGGAAAGCCTTGTAAGTACATTTCCCTTCCGCAGTGCTTCACCCACACTTGCATCGCTGGGCCTGTGGCTTGCTATTTTTACTTTTGGTTTTTTCTGAAACAGTCCCATAAAAACCTCCTCATAGTCTGGAAGACAGGATAAGAAAACCAGACTGGCTTCCTTATCCTGCTTCTTTTTTCCTGAATTTATTCAGCAGTCATGGATGCTACGAAGGTATCCAGCTTTTCCTGAATGTTGTTCTTGTTCAAATCACCGCTTCTGATCTCGGTAGGGATTGCGTTTGCATAAGTCCAGTATCTGCTGGAGAAGGTGGTGTGGGTAGGCTGCATAACGCTTGCCTCACTAGCCTCCTGTGCGATAACTGCGGACAGCGGATCAGAGGTAACCTTCTCGTTAGCTGCTGCGTTGATGTTTGCAGGAACCTGTGCAGACTTCTCAAAACGGAGGAGCTGGTTCTCCTCATTTCCCAGAAACGTTGCAAAGGCTACCGCTGCTGCCATATTCTTGGAGTGAGCGTTTACGCCGATACACTTGGAGCTGTAGAAGCCCTTAAGCTGGTAATCGTTTCCGTCGGGATTGAAGGTGGGCAGGATTGCCATGCCGAGGTCATCGCCAAGAGCATCTGCGTACATATTGTAGTTCCATGCGCCGTCAAACCAAACGCCGAGTCTGTGGTCTGCGATCAGCTCAGATACGGAAATTTCGCCGTCGTATGCACATTTCGGATTGTTGATCAGGTCAATCAGGTAGTTTGTTACCGCATAACCGGTCTCGTTGTTCCAGTCACAGCCTACAGAAAGATCATTTCCTTCCGGTCCGAATACAGTCAGTCCAGCGCCGTAGTAATAAGCACCGAGCTTCCAGCCGCCTGCAGACTCAAAGTAGAAATTGTAAACATTGTCTGCGGTATCCTTCGCCATGATCTTCTCAAGGGAAGTGATATCGTCATCACTCATGATGCTCTTGTCATAGTACATGAAGAACGTGTTGTGAGTATAAGGAATTGCGTAGGTCTCGTCTCCTGCCATTGCGGTAGCCCGAACAGATTCATCGATGGTCTCCTGAACCATCTTCTCTGCCTCGCCACCCAGCTGAGCGATTGCGCCTGCGTCAACCATCTCAAGCAGCTGATCGGATGCGAACATGAATACGTCAGCTCCTGCATCAACATCCTTCAAAAGCTCTGTCTTTGCCGTATCATCTCCGACGATCTCGGTCACCCATTTAATGTTCCATTCGGGATGAGCTGCTGCGAAAGCTGTCTCCTGCTCGTCGATAATGCCGGTGTCTACCTGGTTGTTAGGTACCCATACCTTCAGGGTAACATCTGTCACCTCTGTTGTACCGGAGTTATCCTCCTTGGACGCCTCAGAGCTTTGTGTGCTGGAGCTGTTGTCCGAGCTGCTCGCGGGCGTATCGTTGTTTCCGCAACCTGCCATTGCTGCAACCATTGCTGTTGCCATCAAAATAGCGATTACTTTTTTCTTCATTCTGATTTTCCTCCCTGTTTCTCTTTGTCAGTGTTTCCCACTGACGGTTTACAGATTTTTCTGTGAACCTCTTTCCTGTTCACAATGCCATGGTAGCACATGATTTTTCTTCCGTCAAGCATGGTTTTTGTGCACTTTTTACACTCTTTGGTTGTTTTGATGTATGTTTTGTATATTTTTTACCCATTTCCGAACCTTTTTTTGTGTTTGTTTCGAAACTTTTCCGAAAACGTTTTCGGCGTTTTTCCATAAAAAACTTGCAAAATGCGCACTTCTTTCCATACAGAAGTATTCCCGCACCTTGCAAGTTTAGTAAATTTTCTGGATTTTTATTTTTGCATTTCCCTTTTCCACATGATTTTCTGTGAAAAGTGATGATTTTAATTTTGGCGTTCTTCCCTCTTACTTACAAATTACTCAAAGTCCTTCTTTTTTCTGATTGCAAGAATTTCTGCAAATCCGGAAAGTCCTGCGAGGGATACCACAACAAGCAATACGATCCGGAGTGCATCATTAGAAGTATCTCCGGTCTGCGGAGCTTTGATGGTTGTATCTGTCGTATTCGCACTGCTGCCTGCATTATTGCTGCTGTCGTTATTGCTGTTATTATTACTGTTGTTATTTCCATTGTTATTGTTGCCGCCATTATTGCCGGACGTATTCTTTGCAACCGTGAAGCTCGTGCTTGCGGTGCCATCCGTCCAGACAATTTCAAAGGAATGGCTGCCTTCTGATAACGTCTTGAGGAATTCCGGCTTAAAGGTGATGATCGTCGATCCCTCTGTCACGATATAATTATTGGGATCAACCACTTTCCCGTCTACCAGTACCCTCAGGAACTTGCCGATATCACCGCTTCCTCTGATGGCGAGACTTCCGTCCGTATTCCCTGTCCATGAACTGTCTGCCCCGTTAAGAATATCGTACTGCACGGTAACCGTCAGCGTTACCGTATCCGTTGTAACAGAGCCGGCTGCATTACCGATGACACAATAGTATTGGAATCCGTTGCAGTCTGTATCTGTGATGCTTGACGTATAGCTTGCGCTGTTCGCACCGCTGATGTTGACAAATCCCTTTCCGTCATTCCTGTTAATTTTCCACTGATACGTCAGATTCGTACCCGTTGCAGTTACCTCAAAGACTGCCTTTTCGCCTGCTTTTACAGATGCATTTACAGGCTGTGCACTGATGGCAGGAGCATCCTCATGATACAGCTCGGCTTCACCTGTCAGGGCGTTGTAATTGGTATCCGTGGGCGTAAAGCGCCACTTGTAGATCGTGTTGACCTTGACCTCGGTGGCACCGGGCAACACGTTGCCTTCCTCATCCACCCACTCCAGTGTACCGGCAGGCCACTTGTCGTTGACCGTGAGAGCTGCGTCAGAGAGCTTCTTGCCACTCGTGCTGATGGTCGTGTACTTCGGCGCTCCGGTGAGCGTGGCCTTGTTGACTGTGATGTTCACCGTGCCTGTCACTACTGCATAGACACCGGCATTATCGGGTGTAAACTTCCATGTTGCTTCATATGTGCCCACCGCATCCATCGTTTTATCCGGTGTATTCCACTCAAATGCACCCGTGACAACCTCATTGGTGATCGGGTCTGTCATCGTGCCGGAAATTGAGATTGCGGAGAGCGGATCGCCGTAAGTCAATTCCGTCTTGGAGAAGCCTGGTGTACCCGTAGGAACAATCTTATTCGTCGCGTTTACATTGATCGTCAAGGTAATATCTTGAATATTTGTGGAGCTTACCGTTACGGTAACCGTGCCGATAGCATCCTCTGTCTCCGTATCCACGGCTTGAATCGGCAGAATCAGCTTGCCGTCTTCAATCGTTGCCTTGCCCTTTGCGGCATCGTAATAATCGCCAAGGTTAACCGAATCAATTGTATAAGTCACAGTGCCGTATTCCATCGGACTGATCAATGTGGGCAGTACGGGCAAATCAACCGTATAGCTGTGCGCACGATTATTCATAACATTAAGCGTGCCTTCCTTTACCGTAGATGCATCCGCCTTATTGACCTTGATAGTCACATTGCAATCAGCCTTCGTAACGGTCTTTTCCGTTGTGCCATCCTCAAAGACATAATTTGGATTCGTCAACGTTATCTTGACAACAAAGTCCTTAGCATCTCCGCTTGCATCTGCAGTCGTAAGGTGTGACTCGGTTATCTCATAATCCGTACCCTCGTTCAACGTAACGAAAGCGCCATTCGACTCTTTGCTCTCAAATTTATTGGTTATAGCACCTTCCGGCAAAGAATCGGTACCGTCATATTGCTTGTCAACCGCCTTAAGTTCTATCGAGCCCAGCCGATACGGCTCGACCTTCCATTCGGCAGTCACTGTGCCGCTATAGTTCGGATCCTTGCCTTGGATTGTCAATGTGTACTCGCCGACCTCCGTTGCAGAATCGCTGTTATCAACAACGGTATAGTCTGTACCCTCTACCAGTGTCTCGTCGCCAAGTGTTACGGTGTATCGCACCTTCTGCGTAGCCCCTGCGCTGTTGTTACTGGAGTCAGGCAGGAATGTCAATGTATCATCCTCGAACGCAATCTTCGCACCCTCCAGGCTGGGCGGGAGCATTGTCAGCTCGTAACCCTTCCACACCGTATGCCACTGAACCTTGTCACCTGTACTTCCGGTCACCACGCAGATGAGATTATAGGTTTCACCCAGAGCCACATCCTTCCAGCCCTCTTCTGCGTAAGCTGAACCGTCCGTTTTGACGTCATAGGTAGCCGTGCCATTTGCCAATGTCACATAACTACTTTCTGCAAGCTCCGCCAGCTTGCCATCCTTATCATTCACGAGATACCAGCTAAACTGCACTTCTGTGCAGCTGTCATTGACCTTCACAGTTGCCGCGAAAGGCACCTGATTCTTGCCGATTTCAATCTCACCTGTCTTAGCGCCGTCAACCGTAATATCTGCCTTCTTAACCTCATATACCTTGCCTACGCGAAACTGCCATTTCGTATTATCACCAGTATCTTCATTACCAGGATTTACGAAGTTGTTGCCATCCTCCAGCAGATAATATCCACCCTCCAGCATCTTGTATGCGTGATAAGAGATTGCCCCGGCAGTAAATTTACCGCCGTGTAGGGAAATCGTAACTGGCGAAGGTTGTACCATAACATCAATGGTCGAGGATAGCTCTTCCAGTGTACCGCTCTCAAGGGTCAGCTTACCTTCGTTCGCGTTCAGCTTACCGAACATTCCTGCACCGCTCTCCGAAGTATCCATGATTGTCAGGTCTGCGCCCATCAGATACTCAGGCATATCAACATTCTTATCTACATTAAACTGATACCCGTTAAGGTCAATGGTAAGCGATTCGCCTTCTGCCCGGTGAAAATCAATACTCGCATTGTAAGGATATTCTCTATACAGCTTCAACAGACCGCCATTGTCCAACCAATTATTAACCGCAGTTTCAATATCGGTGTATGCCTCGCCATCGAGCGTTGCCACAATGCCTGTCGTACCACAGTATGCGCAAGTGCCGTCGTCTACCTTCTCATGCGGACATTTTACGACCTCGACATTGTAGACATACTCGTCCTTGAGTGTTTTTGTATACTCCACATACGTCCCGCCTGCGTACTGGAATGCGTAGCCCACTTCCAACAGCTTGCCAAGCGGAAGTTGGATGTTATCCGCTACCCAAATCTGATCATAGCTGCCGCCGCTCAATTTAATGTTCAGTATTTCGGTTGATTTATTACTCCCGAACTGTAACTCCTGAATCGTACCCGCTTCCGTTCCGATTATTAACCCGGCTTTCTTGTCGTCGCTTACATCAGCGTGATCCATTATACTGATCCCGCCGATCGTGCTGCCCTTCCACTCGCTCAGATCCAGTGTAGCTTTCGGCGCAACCAATATTCTGCCGCCATAAGAGGCGTCGCTTTTTTCAAAACTGCCGTTACCGGTGATTTTCAAGGTGCTGGAAGTGTATTTATTAACATCGCTATCCCCAACATCAATAAATCCGCCTGAGATTGTGTGTCTATTCAAATCCAGTGTAACCGTTTTATTATCGCCGATAACACCCGCTCTGTCCCGGTTCTGCAGTTTGATATCCGCCAACAGGATAATTGTCGTGCCGTCCTCTGCCGCATTCATTGCCGACTTAAAGTCTGCGCTGTATGTCGTTATGGGTTTGGGCTGTGAGGGATCGGGGTTTGGCGTTACGATCCTCACAACCATTTGCAGTCCGCAGAAATCACATGTCGTTTTATCTATCGTTGTTACATGTTCATGCAGGCAGGATTTGCCGCAGACAGAGCATACACCGTCGGTATAGCCGCTCTTATGCAAACAGGTTTTGCCGCATTCACATACATAGTCGTCCACACCTGCCACCGGCTGATATTTATGCACATGTGCCTCGATGGTGACATTCTCCGTCAACGTTTTAACGTTGTCTCCTCCGCCTACAAACTTGCCCTCGCTGTTCTTAAAGCCATAGCCCTCTGGCAGCAGTTCATACACATTGTTGTATGCATTCGAGCTCTCAACCGATACACTAACCGGAGTATCACCGCCAGTTGCCAGGAACGTGCCCTTTGTCAGCTTCTCTGTCAGTTTTGCGTCACCGCTAAGTACCAGACCGCCGTTCAAATTCAGATCGCCGTTAAACTCGAGTTCGCCGCCGTTGACCTCAACCGCAGGCTTGTTATTGTATGAGCTGCCCTCCGCGCTCAACTTGCCTTCAAAAATCAGCTTGCCGCCAGAAACCACAACAGCAGAGTTAGCTAACTCGGCTTTGCCTGTCTGGTTGATTGTTGCATCCCCTGTGACTCTCAGCGTTCCGTCCTCAACCTTCAAAGTCGGATTACCCTCCCCATTCAGGGTATGTTCATTCATCCGCAATTCAACCGTTTTGCCCGGATAGTTAAATTCAACATTTTCTTCGATTTCTGTGACACCTTCTACCGGAGAATATAACTGTACATATCCTGCCCCATTACCATCAACAACCGCCTCCAGGGCATCTGTCACAGATTGATAGAGCGCGCCATCAGAGTCTACGGCTACAGGCGCAAAGCCGCACTCGGTGCATTCACCCGGTATTTCAGCCGTCCCATCAAAAATGTGATCTTCCGGCGTGCCGGTAGTATAGCCGCAGATTCCGCATCCGGTAATATGTTTCCTGCCATCAGACGTTGGTATTGCCTGCTCCGTATGTGGGGTCGGAGCAGTGCCAATACGGTTCCCACAGGCGCAAAGCTCATAGTGCCCATCTTCCCCGCCTGACACATACCCATCAAAAAAACCATCAGTCCCGCAATCATATGCTTTCCCTTCAAAGCCACACTGTGCGCATTCCTTTATATGCTGTGTGTCGCCTGAGGACGTATATGTAACATCGTCATGGTCACACCACTCAAGGCTGAGATTCGTACCCTCGATAGCGGTTCCGCTCAACCTGTCCTTATTGTCATTGTATGCCACCGGCTCACCATCAATTGTGTATTCCATATAACGACAGGAATAACCGCTGCCATTCACCAACTCAACCCCATTCGTGATAAGACCGCTAGTACTCGTAATCTCCACCGTGCCGCCGCAAACACTAAGATATGAACTAGCGGACACATCATCGGCATGAATTGCTGCCGAGTTAGAGTTTGTATTGTTAATGATTATTTTCCCACTTCCATCCGATGCCCCATAAACGTAAAGACAGCTACCATTCTCGAAGGTCAAAGGACCACTGATCGTCAACGTTGCGTTCGTGCCCAGATAGAGATACACAGACTTTTCCCGAGTACATTGTACATTCAGGGAAGGAAGTTCCACATTCGTACTGTCCGGAATCATATAATAAAGCGGTGCCACCAAAGCTGTCGTGGTATTATCGACGACTTCGCAGTTACGTGTATAACCTGATGGTGATGGTTCAACATCGCCCATATTCTCATTGACCATACCCCAAGATGTAACTGTTCCCTCCGCCAGCGGCGCAACCTGCCCATTGAACCAGCCGAACAGCTCCTCAAAGCAGTCCGCGCCCATAACCTGCGCCTGCTGCTCCGCCGTCAGCGCTTCATAGGCATCATATGCCGCCTGAACCGCCATGTATGCCGCCTGAACCTCATTCTCATCCATTGCGGAAAGTGTGTCCGCCTCGGGAAGGGCATCGATCATATCCTGAACGGATGCCACCGCCTCGTCCATTGCGTTTTCCGCACCGCTCTCCTCGGCTTCATCCCCAGCCTCCGTCTCGCCCTCGCCGTCCACCGCCTCCACGGTGGATGTGCCGTTCACAACGACCTGCTCCTCTGCCAACGCCGTCGTGGGCAACGACGTCAGGCAGAGCATCAGGGTCATGAAAAGACTCAATACTCGTTTCTTCATTTGGTTCCTCCTTCAAAATAGATGCCTGTGACTTTATGTTCAGCCTCTTTGCACATGGACACCCCATTTTCATATTTCTATTACTATATAGCATGGCGAATGGAAAATGTAAATCAGTCTGACGTACAAGTTTCCGCAGTTTTATCCACCGCAGCGCACTATAGCAGCTATGCAGTTCGCTCTCTAATCCATCAGTGCGTGGCATACTTCCTCGACAGGATATTCCGGATCATCTGCTCCCGCTTCTCCCATGTGTAATCCAGATATGTCATCTTTATCCCCATTTCTGCGCACGTCCTTTGCGCATAGCGAGTTTGTGTCAAGTGCGCGCAGACACACATTGTGTATATCCTATTGAGTTAGCATTCAAAAAAGATCTTTTACAGGATCTTCAATGCCTGCTCGAATTTCTGTGCAGAATCGACTGTATTGCGCTCCCAGCCCTCATCGCCTGGTACATACCGGTTATAGCGCTCTGTCTCCATAATCAGCGCAAGATACCCCAGAGCCACCGCATAGCGGATGTCCTCATCCCTGCTGCCGGTCAGCCGGATTCCCGACACGGATTCATAATAGTCGAAATATTCCCCCATCTCCGACAATGGCTGCTCCGGCCCCTTACCGCAGACAATCCAGTCGGCAATCGGGTCTCCGTAAAAGCTCCTCTCCGGGTCAATCCACGAAAACTGTAATCCGTCTTCCGTTCTCTCACAGAATATATTGCTGTCCCAGAGATCGAAATTTACCATCGTTCCCTCTACTGCCTTCAAAAGCTCCTGATGCCGGTCAATCGCCTCCAGCAGACGCTCACCGTACTCCGACTGCTTCCCGAACCGGGCACAATCAGCCAGTAACGCCGACACCATCCCTCTCACGGCATCGTACCAGCTATCCTTCAAGCCGCACTGGATGTAGCCGAACCTGCTACTCCTGATGGTATGGATTTCACCCGCCATGCGGATTTTCTCCCTGTCCGCCAGCGCCCTCTCCTCCTCGGAAAAGTTCATTGCCCATAGTGGTGCTCCCATCAGATATTCCATAATGAAATAGTGGCTCGGGACCAGTTCACAGCTCTCGTCAACGAAGTAGATTTCCGGCACGCGGACTGTTGTATGCTTCCTGATCTGCTCATACCAGACAACTTCCGAATGCATCATATCCCGCTCATAGGTCAGGATCGTCGACTCCTTTGGGGGCGCAATTTTCAATACGTATCTTCCCTGCTCTGTCTCCACGCGATATGCCGCATTAAATTCTCCCTCTCCAAGTGACTTTGCCGAGAGCACCTTGCCGAGCTTCGCCCTTTCAAAGATGCGGTCAAGCTCTGCCGGAGAAGCCTCATATTTTGTCTTACTTATCATTTTACTTTCCTTTACTGTTCCTTCATCGCCGCCTTGATCGCCGCCATCAGCTCTTCATAGGTGTCGTATGCCGGCAGTTCCGGGTTCTCCGCCTTGATCTTGTCCGTGCTCTTGAAGAGGAAGCCCGCCTTGCTCGCCTTAATCATTCCCAGATCATTATAGCTGTCTCCGCTGGCAATCGTCTCGTAGCCGATCGACTGTAACGCCTTCACCGTCGTGAGTTTGGAATTTTCAATTCTCATCTGAAAACCTGTGATCTCTCCATTTTCAGCAACCTCCAGAGAGTTGCAGAAGATGGTCGGCCATCCCAGCTTTTTCATCAGCGGTGTTGCGAACTGTGTGAAGGTGTCACTGATGATTATGACCTGGGAAAAGCTCCTCAGTTCATCCAGAAACTCCTTTGCACCGGGAATCGGATCAATCTTCCCGATCGTCTCCTGAATCTCCTTCAACCCCAGACCGTGCTCCTTCAATATTCCGATACGCCATTTCATGAGCTTGTCATAATCAGGCTCATCTCTCGTTGTTCTCTTTAACTCAGGAATACCGCTTGCCTCCGCAAACGCAATCCATATTTCCGGTACCAGTACCCCTTCCAGATCCAAACATGTAATAAACATACAACTAAATCTCCCTCATTTTATTTTCCGCTGATTTTCTGTCTCTCAAAAAAATTATCCAACGCCGCCGCAATATCCTCTCTCATCGCAAGCACTGCCGCCCTTGCCGCGTCCGCATATGCCTTCTCTCCGTAGCCAGCATACTGCTCCTGCTGGTAAGCCGCAATAATTCCTCTGGAGGAATTGATGATTGCACCCAGCCCGTCCTCATTAAAGAAGTGTACCAGATCGGCACCCTTTCCGCCCTGCGCCCCATAGCCGGGAACGAGGATGAAGGTCTTCGGCATCAGCTTTCTCAGAACCTTCCCCTGCTCGGGATAGGTCGCGCCGACCACAGCGCCCACATAGCTGTAATCACCGGTTTCCGGCATGCATTCCGCTCCCCATGCCGCCACCTGCTCGCCGACATACTCATAGAGCGGTCTTCCGTCGATCAGTCTGTCCTGAAATTCACCGCTGCTGGGGTTGGAGGTCTTTACCAGAACGAAAATGCCCTTCTTCTCCTCCGCGCAGATCTTGGTAAACGGCTTAACGCCATCCGAACCGAGATAGGGATTCACCGTCACAAAGTCCTCGTCAAAGCCTGCATAGCTCTTGCTGCCGACCTGGACTCTTCCCAGATGTCCGACCGCATATGCCTCCGAGGTGGAACCAATGTCCCCGCGCTTGATGTCGCCGATTACGACCAGCCCCTTCTCCTTACAGTAGTCAACGGTCTTCTTAAAGGCAATCATGCCTGGTATGCCAAACTGTTCATACATGGCAACCTGCGGCTTCACCGCCGGAATCAGATCATAGATCGCATCCACCAGCCCCTTATTGTACTGCCAGATCGCCTCTGCTGCGCCCTCCAGCGTCTCTCCGGACTCTGCAAACGCCTGCTGTTTGATATATTCCGGTACAAATTTCATCATCGGATCCAGTCCGACCACGATCGGTGCATTCGTCTTTCTGATTCCTGCAATAAGTCTGTTAATCATTTTCTCTCCTCCTGTTGTCTCATCCCAGTGAAACCTGCAGCTGTTCCGCAAATTTTCTGATATTGGATGCATTGACATATTTTCTCTGGGAATTCCCATCTATCACAACCAGCGTCGGCGCCTGCATCACACCGTAGCGCTGCGCCAGCTCCATATTTTCCTCCGCATCTATGATTACATAGCTGACATCCCGAAGATATTCCTTCGCCAGCTGGCAGTTCGGACAGGTTTTCGTCGTGAACAGATAACGCATATTCTTCGGCTGCCCGATCTCAACCTCAACATCCCCCTTGAAATCGGACAGCTTCGCCATCGTCCGTGTCGGGCGCTTTAATACCGAATGTGCAATGTCGTACTCCTTACGGTTCGCATACTCCTGCAGCTTTCCGTCATTCCAGTTCTGAACCGGTCTGTAATAACCTGTGATACGGCTATAGACCTCCGTCTTCGCCCCGCAGTGAGGGCAGGTCTTCACCTCTCCCGCGAGATAGCCGTGTGTCTTACAGATAGAGTAGGTCGGGGAAAGCGTATAGTAGGGCAGCTTATAATTCTGTGCTATCGTGCGCACAAGGGCTGCCGCCGCCTTCCAGTCCGGCAGCTTCTCGCCGAGGAATGCGTGGAACACTGTTCCCGAAGTGTACAAGGTCTGTAATTCGTCCTGAATATCAAGGGCATCAAAAATATCCGTCGTGTAATCCACAGGCAGATGGGAAGAATTTGTATAATAGGGCGTATCACCCGGCTTTCCCGCGGTGCGGATCGCCGGCCAGCGCTTCTTGTCATGCTTGGCCAGACGGTAGGTCGTACTCTCCGCCGGTGTTGCCTCCAGATTGTAGAGGTCACCGTACAGCTCCTGATAATCGGACAGGCGGTTGCGCATATGGTTGAGCACCTTCTTTGCAAACTCCTGCGTTTTCTCATTCGTCATATCCGCGCGCAGCCAGTTGGCATTCAGTCCGACCTCATTCATGCCGATCAGCCCGATCGTTGAGAAATGATTGTCAAAGGAACCGAGATACCGTCTGGTATAAGGGTACAGTCCTTCCCCGAGAAGTCTGGAAATAACGCCTCTCTTGATTTTCAGGGACCGCGCGGCAATGTCCATCATATGATTCAGTCTTGCGAAAAATTCATCCTCGTTGGCGGACAGATAAGCGATCCTCGGAAGGTTGACCGTCACAACGCCGACACTTCCCGTGCTCTCGCCAGAGCCGAAAAATCCGCCCGTCTTCTTCCGCAGCTCGCGGAGGTCAAGGCGCAGACGACAGCACATGCTGCGCACATCGCTCGGCTGCATGTCCGAGTTGATATAATTTGAAAAATACGGTGTACCGTACTTTGCCGTCATCTCAAACAGAAGCCGGTTATTCTCCGTATCTGACCAGTCGAAATCCTTTGTGATGGAATAGGTAGGAATCGGGTACTGGAAGCCTCTTCCGTTCGCATCTCCCTCGATCATCGTCTCGATGAATGCCCTGTTGACCATATCCATCTCCGGCTTGCAATCCTTGTACTTGAAATCCATTTCCACGCCGCCGACAATCGCCGGAAGCTCTGCGAGATCATCCGGTACCGTCCAATCGAGCGTGATGTTGGAAAAGGGCGCCTGGGTTCCCCACCGGCTCGGTGTATTTACACCGTAAATAAATGCCTCAATGCATTTCTTTACTTCGCTGTAGCTCAGATTGTCTACCTTTACAAAGGGCGCAAGGTAAGTATCAAAGGAAGAAAATGCCTGCGCTCCCGCCCACTCATTCTGCATGATTCCGAGGAAATTAACCATCTGGTTGCAGAGCACGGAGAGGTGCCTTGCCGGAGCCGATGTGATTTTTCCCGTGATACCCCCAAGCCCCTCCTGAATCAGCTGCTTTAAAGACCAGCCGGCGCAGTAGCCCGTGAGCATGGAGAGATCGTGGATGTGGATGTCCGCATTTCTATGCGCCTCCGCAATCTCCTCGTCATAAATCTCCGAGAGCCAGTAGTTCGCCGTGACCGCACCGGAGTTGCTTAAGATCAGCCCGCCGACGGAGTAAGTGACCGTGGAGTTCTCCCGGACACGCCAGTCCTCCACCTTGACATAGCCGTTGACCACTTCCTTGTAATCCAGAATGGTTGAAGTCATTGTACGCATCTTCTCCCGCTGCTTGCGGTAAAGGATGAAGGCTTTTGCAACCTCCTCATAGCCTGCCTGTCCCAGAACGCGCTCCACACTGTCCTGAATGTCCTCCACGTGGATGGCATCCTCCTTCACCTTGTCCTGAAAATCCGCCGTCACGCGCAGCGCGAGCAGATCGATAATGTCATTTGTATAGCTCATCTGCGTTGCCGTAAATGCCTTCATGATGACATCATTGATCTTCACCAGCGTAAAATCTGCCTTTTCCCCATTTCTTTTGATTACCTGCATATCCGGAAACCTCCCCCTGTCATACTGAGCCGTTTCGTCCCGCGACACCTGTGTCCCAGGACCGCATATGTATCTATCTTAGCATTCCATGCTTTAAAAGTCAATGTATGATACAAGATATGGTGGTGTTCAGATCTCCTTTCCGAACATATTGTGTCGTTTTAGATTTGCTGAATTTTCATGCCGGAATTCAGTATTTTTATTGGTTTTGTGAATTTATGTTTTACGCAGCGTGAAAAAGGATAAAATCAATTTTACAGTACATAGAATCACGGCTTTGGGAAGGAACAGTAATTATATGACTACAGGAAGAATTCTCACAGAACTGAGAAAAGAAAAGGAAATCGGCCAGAAAGAGCTTGCCGTCTATCTGAATGTCTCTGTGGGTACTGTTTCAAACTACGAAAACGACGTTCATTCTCCCGACCTTTCCACGCTTTGCAAGCTCGCTGATTTCTTCGGAGTGACGACAGATTATCTGCTCGGCAGAACCTCCTACCGCAAGGATCCCATCGTGCTGAACCGACGCGTATCTGACCGTTATACCATAACCGATATTGTGAATACCATGCTGACCTTTGAGAGTAGCACAATCGATCATCTCATGGATTATGCAAGGTATCTGCAGACACAGCAGTCCTGATTGCTACCTCGTCGAAAGAAAAGCATATTCTCTCTGTGCCTGCGCATCATCCGGATAATTTTTCAGATAATTTCCCATCAATACAAATGCCTGTTCATATTCCTCCAGATACTCATAAGCCACGATCTCATTGAAGGAGAGGGACTGCATCATACTGCTCTCGCCGAGCTTCATTCCCGCCTGGAATGCATCCAGAGCCTTCTTGTATTCCCCCTTCGCCATCTCACAGAGTCCGAGCTGGTTATACAGCTCCGCATTGCCGTCGTATTTCGCCAGATAGCTGTTATACACGCTGGCTGCATAGTTGTAATCGCCGGTCGCCTCATAGGAACGCCCCAGATACAGGTAGCTCCGGACGCCACCCTTTTCCCGCGCCTCCTCGAGCGCAATGCACGCCTTCTGATATTCCCCGAGATAATAGTAGATCCGCCCGATGACATAGTTGTCCATCTGCTTGTCTCCCGACACAAGCGCCGTCTGCAGGTACTCCTGCCCTGCCTCCTTATAGCCGAAATGGGCCAGCACCTCGTAAATGCTGATCAGCCGGTCATAATTTCTGGGCTCCATCAGGACAACACGGTCAAAATCCTCCTTCGCCCCCTGATAATTTCCGAGACTCATACGGACATTTCCCCGCAGGAAATAGGCATCCTTCTCGTCGGGACGCAGCACAAGTATCGCATCATAGGTGCTTTCCGCCTCCGCATACTGCTCATTCTTCGTATAAGCTGCCGCCAGATAATAATTCAGATCAAAGTCGATCTCCTCCAGAAAGCCGTTGCTTCCCTCTAGCGAGTTTAAAAACGCCTGTACCGCCTCGCCGTACTCCGTCAGTCCCATATAAGCGATGCCTCTGGAGCGTTCGACCAGACGCATATTCTCGCCCTCCGCCTCTGCCGCGTCAAGCTCCTCCAGCGCCCCCTGATAATCCAGATTGCGTATCAGCTCCGTCGCCGCATTAATCCTTGTCTCCGCATTCCCGCAGCCGGTCATACCCGCGAGCAGACCGACGCACAACGCTGCCACTATGTACTTTTTTCCCTTCTTATCCTCTGTAGCTCTCACTATTTTCCTCATTTCTATGAATTGCAAACTTTTATCCCTGCTTCGTCTCCTCCAGCATCGAGGTGCAATGCGGGCATCTCGTTGCCTCAATCGCTATCTCACTCTTACAGAACGGGCACTTCTTTGTCGTGGGCGCCGCAGGCTTGTTCTCCTTGTGGCTGAGCTTGTCTCCGATTTTATTAATCACCTTGATCAGCAGGAAGATCACCAGCGCCGTGATCAGGAAGTTGATGACTGCTGTAATAAAGTTTCCGTAATTCAATACCGGCGCATTCTCCCCCGTGCCGAGCTTCAACGTCAGATAGCTGAAATCCGTTCCTCCGAAGATCGCCAGAATCGGCGTAAGAATATCCTGATTCAGGGAATTTACAATGGATGTAAAGGCTCCGCCGACAATCACGCCGACTGCCATATCCATCACATTTCCTCTCATGATAAATTTTTTGAACTCCGCAATAAAGCCCTTACTCTTATCGTTTTTCACCTCCGGTTCCTCCCACATTTATCTCTCGTCGGCAGTGAGACTCTCTGCCCTGAATACGGTCATTTTACCACATTCTCCAACTCTCTACAATCACTGATTTTCCCATCCGCCATTCCGTGCTTGCCCGCACAGCGAAATTGAGCTATACTGAGACCATAAACTTAACGCACGAGGTAATCAAATGACAAAACAGGAAATATCTGAAATTAAGAAGCTCCTCACCCCGAAGAACTGCTCAATCACACGCATCTGCGGCTGCTATGTGGACGGTGAGAAGAATAAGAAAACCGAACTGAAGCAGGCGTTCCTTGCGCTGCCGGAGGAGGAAATGTTCAAATACTTTGAAATTCTCCGCAAGAATCTCTCCGGCACGCCCGGGAAAAATCTGCTGACTCTGGAATTTCCCTTAAAGAGCGAGGAGGGCGGCGCACAGGAATTTCTGCTGCGGCTGCGCGACAGCAAGCTCAGGGATGATGCCCTGCTCGAAGAATACTATGACCGGATCATCGCCAACTATGAATATGTCGGCAACTACCTCATTCTGATCATCCATGATGTCTATGACGTTCCGGGGCGCACCTCGGACGGGATCGACATGGAGGACGCTTCGGATGAGATCTACGAGTACATACTGACCTGTATCTGTCCTGTGGAGCTCTCCAAGCCCGGGCTCTCCTACAATGCCGTGGAGAACACCTTCCAGAACCGTATCCGTGACTGGGTTGTAAGTCTGCCGGAGACCGGCTTCCTCTTCCCGGCATTCACGGACCGCAGCACCGACCTTCACAGTGCCCTCTATTACTCAAAGGATCCTGAAGAGCTGAACGCCAGCTTTGTCAGCGAGCTTCTCGGCTGTCCGCTGCCGCTCTCCGCAGGCGACCAGAAGGAAACCTTTCAGGCACTGATCGAGGAAACGCTCGGCGAGGACTGCGGCATCGAGCTTGTCAAGAATATCCATGACCGTCTTACGGAAATGGCAGAGGAACACAAGGAAGAGCCGGAACCGCTCGTTCTGGACAAGAATGAAGTAAAGACCATCCTCGCCGACAGCGGCGTTTCCAACGAAAAGCTGGAGGAATTTGACCGCCATTACGACGAGACAGCCGGTGAAGCAACTTCTCTGCTTGCCAGCAACGTCATGAACACGAGAACCTTTGAGGTCAAGACACCCGATATCGTCATCAAGGTAAGCCCCGACCGCACGGATCTCATCGAGACACGCAACATCAACGGACAGGAATGCCTTGTGATCCGCTTAGACGGCAGTGTCATGGTCAACGGTATCACCGTCCGTCCCGGCGCTGACGACGAAGACGAGGAGGGTGCCGACGCTTAATCCGGGTTATTCTGCACTGTATTTATATAAAATGGGAGGGATTTCTTATGTACAAAAATGTTTTTGTTGACCAGATCGGTTATCTGCCAGAGATGAAAAAGCATGTCACGATCCGCAGCGAATCTCCTGTCTCCTTCGAGGTGCGCCGCTCGGATGGCAGCGCCGTATATAACGGAATTGCTGACCGCTGTGTAAAGAACGCGGCCGCCGGTGAAACCGACTATATCGGCGACTTTTCCGGGATTCAGGAGCCGGGACGCTATTACATTCTGACAGAAAATCACAGCGAATCGGACACCTTTGTCATCTGCGAGGATGCCTTTGATGACGTCTTTCACAAGGGTATGCGGTTCTTCTACCTGCAGCGCTGCGGCTGCGAGCTTCCTGCAAGGACTGCAGGCATCTATGCGCACCGCGCCTGTCATACTGGCACAGCTGTCATCTATGGGGAAAATGGCAGAAAGGAAGTCAGCGGAGGCTGGCATGATGCCGGAGATTACGGCCGCTATGTAGGCCCCGGCGCCATGGCTGTCGCGCAGCTTCTCTACGCCTACGAGAGAAAGCAGCCCCTCTGTGACCGATACACCTGCCCCGACACTGAAAACATATCTGCCCTGCCTGCCTTTCTCGAGGAGATCAAGTATGAGCTGGACTGGATGCTGAAAATGCAGCGTGAAGACGGTGCGCTCTACCACAAGGCCACCTGCCGCGGCTTCTGCGGTTTTGTCATGCCGGAGGAGGAACAGGAGGAGCTTGTCCTCAGTCCCGTCTCCGTCACCGCAACAGGGGATTTCGCCGCCGTCTGTGCTATGGCTGTCAGGTTCTATGCCCCCTATGACGCTGCCTATGCGGATACACTCACCGACGCAGCCCGCAGGGCATACGCCGCCATGAAGACCATGGAGCTGCCCGGCGGCTTTCGGAATCCTCCCGAAATCTCCACCGGCGAGTACGGCGATCCCGACGACACGGATGAGAGATACTGGGCGGCTGCGGAGCTTTACAAGGCATTCGGAGACGAGGAATACCGTCTCGACTTTGAAAAGCTCGCCGCTGGAAAAATCTATCAGGGCTATGGCTGGGTCGAGATGGGCAGCTACGGAAACCTTGCCTACCTCTCCACTGACCACCCGGTAAACGAAGAAATCAAAAGCGCCATCATCAGTGCCATATTAAAGCGCGCCGATGCCCTTCTGAAAACGGTAAATGCAGACGGCTACGGAACCGCCCTGACGGAGAAGGAATATATCTGGGGCAGCAACTTAAGCGTCGCCAACAACGGACTCCACCTCTATGACGCTTGGGCACTCACCGGCAGACACGAATATCTGGATGCCGCTGCCGAACAGCTGCATTACCTCCTCGGCAGAAACCCTATGGGACTCAGCTATGTCACCGGCTGCGGCACAGATGCCATCAAGCATCCACACCACCGCCCTTCCGGTTTTCAGGGAAAGGCAATGCCCGGTATGCTCTCCGGCGGTCCCTGCGACTGGATGGCTGACGCTGCCGCGAAGGGAGTGCTCGCACCCGGAACCGCCCCTGCAAAGTGCCTTGTCGACATGACGGACAGCTACTCCACGAATGAGGTGACAATCTATTGGAATTCTGCGCTTCTGCAGCTCATGGCATCCGTTCTGTAAACGCAGGCAGGAGGCGGTCATAGGAACCGTCTCCTGCTTTCTTTTTTTTATATTTTATTTTCTATATTCACCCTACGCCTGATAAGAAAATGTCTTAAAGCACACAGCGCCGTTATCGCAGTCGCCCGATGCCACCGCGTACATTCCGACAGTGCAGCCGACAAAGCCTCCCGCGACCTCCGTGGAAAGCGCCCGGATGTCCTGACCGGTACAAAGTGGAATCGTACTGTCGTCCCCACAGAGCGCTTCCACCGTTGCCGTAAGGTTTTCCACCTTCAGCCGAAGCTTAAGCTCTCCAGCTGTCTCCTTCACCGCCCGAGAAATCTCCACTCCTGTAAGCACGCGATCCTCTCCCTTTTCGCAGAGAATCACCTCTGCCATCAGCCGGCCATCCTCTGTGAAGCCGACCTCCGCGCGCAGATGATATTCATTGCTCTGTACCAGCGCCATTCCCGCTCTCCTGCCCGACGTCAGCTGCTCCGTACCGAAGGATGTCTCAGAGGTGAAGCAGTGGTGCTGCTGCCGCAGTGCGAGATACGCAGGACTATCCTTTTCTTTCAGTGTGACCTTACGGAAATTGAGCTTTAAACCCTCCATATCCAGCGTATACAGATCCTCTCCCGGATTTCTGAGTGCAAGGAATTCGTCGCCTAACCTGTCTTTCTCCGCAAATCGGTAAACGCGGCTGCTCCCCGGAATTGCATTTGCCGCAGTGTCAAATGTCTGATCCTCCGCCGGATTCCATGCAGGAAGCCCGATCTCTATCTCATCCGTCAGCATGCCGATGCCCGGATTTACCACCGGCCAGCCATTCTCCCAGACCACCTTCGCCAGAAATGTCTCCCTGCCCATCGTTGTATAACCTTCGACCGGGCGGACAGCCAGCATTGTCATATACCATTCCCCCGCCGGTGTCTCAATCAGATCCGCATGTCCCACATATTTGACCGGAAAACTCTGTCCGAGATGCCGGTGCGTCAGAATCGGATTGCAGAAATTGTTTTCATAGGGACCGAAGATATTGCGGCTACGGCAGATTGTCACCGCGTGATCGGGACCGGTTCCGCCCTCCGCATGCATGATGTAGTAATACTCCCCGATTTTATAGAGATGAGGCCCCTCCGGCCAATGTACCCCCTTCATCGCGCCGTTCCAGACATCATGTTCCTCACCGACGAACTTCATCTGTCCGATATCCAGCTCCCTGATCCAGATATACCAGTCGCCGTCATACTTGCAGCCGTCAGGATTCGGATGCGTACCGATATAATAACATTTTCCGTCTTCATCAAAGAACAGACTCGGGTCAATGCCTCCTGCCTCCGGCAGATAATGCGGGTTCGACCACGGCCCCGCAGGGTTCTCTGCCGTCACAATGAAATTCCCGCCACCCGAAACATTCGTACAGATAACATAGTAGGTTCCTTCATGATAGCGTATCGTGGGCGCAAACAGTCCCTGGGAATGCCCCGCCCCCGTCAGTGGCAGCTGCTCCTCACGATCCAGCACATTTCCGATCTGTTCCCAATGGACGAGGTCACGGCTGTGAAAGACCGGCAGCCCCGGAAAATAGGAAAATGTGGAGTTCACCAGATAATAATCTCCCCCCACCGCACAGATGGACGGGTCCGGGTAAAAGCCCGGCATAATAGGGTTCTTAGCAATCGTTGTCATTTTATCCTCCTCTTATTCTCCTGCAAAGACATAAAATGCAGGCTTAGGTTCATATTTATCATCAAACAGCAGGGGGCACTGCGGCAGATTGCCGCTGCTTCCGCCTCCTACATCAGAACGGTTCTGGAGCCATGAATAGTGATCGACCGTTCCCCAGAAGGTGATGCCGGTAATCTGAATATTTTCCTTTTGATTCAGATTCTTCATAACATTGTAGAGCACCTGATAGCGTGTCGCCTGTTTTTTGTACTCCTCCTGCTTCGCCTTCTCACTGCCGTCATAGCCATCCCTTGCCTTCAAGTCAAACTCTGTGATCTGAACGCTTCCGACAATTGCCGCATATCTCTTGATCGCCAGCTCGACACGGTCAAACGAAGGAGTCGTCATGCTGTAATGCCCCTGCATTCCCATGGCGCTGATCCTCGTCCCCTCACCCGGGGCACCCTCCGCCTCCTTCACGGCGGTCAGCAAGGCTTCAATTCCTTTCATCTTAAAGGTATCACATTCATTGTAATCGTTATAGTACAGTTCAAGCTCTGCCGGTGCATATTTGTTCGCGTACCGGAACGCATTGAGAATATATTCGTTGCTCTGATAGACATGCCACCAGCTCGAGTTGCTGCCGTGAGTATCGTTCGACAATGGCTCACCCGGATTCTCATTGTCCGACCGGTAGGTTCCGCTTCCATCGCTCACTGCCTCATTCGCAACATCCCATCCATAAAACAGATCCTTATATTTACTGTCCTCTCCGGTAAAATGTGTGAGCACTGTCCGAATATACCATTCCAGTCTCCGGTTCATAACATCCTTGTCCACATAGTCCTTATTCTTGTCATAATCTACATGGAAGAACCACTCGGGTGTCTGGGAATGCCATACCAGCACATGCCCTCTCACCATGATCTTATTCTCAGGATTATCCTCATTCCATGTACAGATCTTATCAAGCATTCGCTCCGCACGGGAAAAATCCATCTTGGGAACAACAATCGTTTCCCCGTCCAGCTCCGCCTCCTCCGTTCCGGGGCATCTGCCGTTGCTGTACCCGAACAGGGCATCCGGCTTCAGCTCATTTCCGAGCGTCAGTGCATTAAAATGTGTCGTGATGATCTCCCAGACCTTTTTGTCCTTTAATTCTGCCTCCGTAGCGGCAGCCCCGATACGGCAGCCCATGGTCTCCATGACCGTATCCTTTAAAATCGGTACCGTATCGTTATCTTCGGTATTCTCCGCCGCACTGTCAGTGCTTACAGTCTCTTCCGGCTCATCCGGCAAACGTTCTTCTGACACTGTGTTCTCCGATTCTCCGTTTTCCTTCGACATGTTATTCACCTCCGATACTGTACTCTCCTTCAGTTCCCACTTTGCTGAACCGCAGCCGGCAAGCACACCGACTGCCATTGTCATCGCAATGACCATAGCTATTGATTTCTTTCTCATGCTTCCTCCATACCCTATATCTCCGTTTCACATTCTTCCCACAAATTATAGCATATTGTGTTTCACGACTTCCCACTATTCCTTGCTCTTTCCCTCCTAGCCCTTGCTTAATTTTGGAATTTACTTTTTTTAAGTCAGATGCTACAATGGTACATATACGAAAGGAGCGTATGCTATGTCTACGAGCCGTAATATCAGTCCCGTTTCCCAGAACAGAGAGCTCTTTTATAATGCGAATGCCGATGCTCCCACAAGCCGTATTCTGATCGAGACCGGACAGGAGTTGGTACAATATCATCAGGATACCTCTGTGCGAATCTGGTATAACGATCTCTCCGTAGATTATGATCCGCACTGGCATACTGCGCTGGAAATCATCATGCCCGTCGAAAACTGGTATGACATTTACGTCGGAGAAAGCTATTATCATGCAACCCCCGGGGACATTATGCTGATTCCGCCCGGTGAGCTTCATTCGCTGAAGGCACCCGAGGAAGGGAACCGCTTTATTTTTATGTTTGATCTGTCTAATTTTTCGCGTCTGAACGGCTTTGCCAGCATCCAGTCCATTCTGGCACAGCCCATGCTTCTGACACGTGCCACCTATCCGAATGTCTATGACGACATCTACGAGATACTGGTACAGATGAGAAATGAATATTTTTCCAAAAAGGAATTTGCAGAGCTCACGATCTGCTCTCTCCTGCTGAATCTCTTTGTGAAGCTGGGGACGAATCATCTGGATAATATTGACCTGTTTTCAAATATCAGAGTATATAAACAGAAAGAATATGTACAGAAATTCAACTCCGTGATGGATTACATCGATTCCCATTACACGGAGGAACTGAATCTGGAGGATATTGCAAGCTCCATCGGCTTCAGCAAATATCATTTTTCCAGACTGTTTAAGCAATATACGAATTACACCTTCTGCGCCTATCTCTGCCACCGGCGCATCAAGGTCGCGGAAGAGCTTCTGGAGCAGCCGGATCTCTCCATCACAGAGGTTGCGCTGCAGTCAGGCTTTCCAAGCATCTCTACCTTCAACCGCCTCTTCAAGCAACAAAAGGGCTGTACTCCCAGCGAGTACCGCGAAAAAAACAATTTCTACCTGAAAAACCATCCGTAGAATGCCAAAAAGGAAGTACCCAGCCCGGGTACTTCCTTCTTTATTTACTGCTTTTGCTTCATTTCCTGCCCCTTCTCTTCGCTGTGTAAGCAGTTGCAGCGCCTGCCGTCAGCACAGCCGCGCAGACCAGCAACAGCCACATAGCGTGCGCCGGAATTGTTTCAGCCGCCGTTAGGTCGTCAGCATCGCCCGTCTTCGGAGACTTTACCGCCACATCCCGGTCAATGACAATCGTGTATTCCGAAGCGTGGGTAAATGCCAGCTGCACCGTTCCGTCCGCCGCGATCTCTCCCGCACTCATAAATTCCAGCACACCCGTCTGTTCATTGTAATAGTACAGGTTCGCGTACAGACCGGCATTCTTCGCATCCATGTTCAGCGAAAGCACTGCCTTAAAGCCAAATTCGCCGTCATATGCAAGGCTCAGGTTCATATACGCTTTCTCTCCGGTGACATTATTGATGACCTCCACGGGAATCACATTGTTAGCATTCGCGCCGGTCTTCACGCCGAAGTCAATGTCTCCGGCTCTGTTCTCTGCCACATCTCTGCCGTTTACGCGCCAGATAATGCCGCCGCCCATGTCAAACGCGATCGTCACATCTCTTCCACGGATAGTCTCAAACACATCCGACGGTACTACGGTCGTACCGTTCATATCCACAGTGACATTCGAGCCCTCTGCTGCGACCTTCACATCCTCCCGGATAACATCCCAGCCTTCCTTGCCGTTTTCACCCTTGATGAAGGGGCTGCTCTGCTGGGTGCCGCTTCCGGAATCCGTGGCTCCCGGATCAGTCGTTCCCGGATCGCCACCGTCAAGCTTCGCCACAGTCTCCGTGTACTGATGGCTGCAGTTTTTACAGGTGTAGGTTCTGATGCCCTCCTCCGTGGTTGTCGGCTGCTTTGTGATCTCCGATGTGTAGCTGTGTCCCTTCGCAGGAATTACCGTGCCGCTTGCTGTCAGTACGCCGCACTCCGTGCAGTAGGTGTCCCCGGTATAACCAGCCACAGTACAGGTTGCCTCCGCCGCGTCCCTTACCACCGTTTCCGGATGCTCACACGCGTATCTTGTGATCTTTACAGCCACAGTCTCGTTCTCATAATTTCCCTGATCCGCCCCGGTGTAAACCGCCGTTGCCGTCGTTTCCACGCCGACATCCAGCGCTGTCTCAAGCTCGTTGTCCTGCCATACCCAGTTCTCTCTGTCAAGCGCCACATCAGATACCTTCTTGCACTTGTACGCGACGCTCATGACATCACCCGGCATATCCGGCGCGTTCTCCGCCTTGTTCACCGTCAGCTTTATCTTCGTCGTTACCGGTTCATAATTGTCGGTATCCGCCGGAGTAAATATTACCTCATACTCTGTCGTATTGCTGTCAGACACGGCAGGCTTGACATCCGGTGTGCTCCATCCGAAAGCACCTGTCACTTCCGCATCGCCGCCGGTCAATGAGGATGTATTCCCCATACCGTCGCCCTGTACCGCTTTTCCGCCGGTCAGCCCGGACATTCTGAGACTGTCTCCATAGGTGATTGCTACCGCCGTGGGAGCTGTCTCAATATAAGGCTTCGCTTTTGCCACCGTCACATCAATCATCAAGGTAAAGGACATAAAATCATCCGTACTCGGCTTAAAACGCACTTCATAGCTGTTTGTCCCGGCTGCCGGAATCTCGGCAGGATTCACCCATAACCAGCTGCCAGCTACACTTTGCTCCTTACCATCAACCGACCAGTAAAGGCTTGCCCTCCAGAGGTCTAAATCCACCAGCGTCCGTGCCGGATCATAAACAAGATCGCTATTCATCACTACCGGCTTTCTCTTAACGATCGGCAATACCGGATTCACCGTAATGCTTACATGATCTGACAATACGGCATACCTCTCGTCAGCCGGTGTAAATTTCCATGTCGCGCTTTTCACACTGCAGTTCGGTACCATTGTCACCTCTTCCCATGCCAATGTACCTTCCACAGGATTTCCGTCAGCATCCACAAACTCTACCGGCTCAAATTCCAGTGCGGAAAGCTTATTGCCGTAATTCATAACGCTGTTTTTCAGGGCAACCTTCTGCCCCTCCCTGACATACACATCCAGCTTGGAGCTCCATGTAACATTGAAGACAATATTACAGTTTGTGTAATTTTCAAGCACAACTGTAATTTCAATCTCTGCGCTCTCGTCCGCTGTATTCTTTAGAACCTGATAGGTCAGCATGCCAGTCGTAGCATTAAAGTCACTCTTGTCGATCAACACCTTATCATGACTTGTCACTCTGGCAATTTGTATCTCTCCACAGTCCTCAGGCAAAAATGCTCTTATATCAAGCTCCCCATCATGGTTGCGGTCGAAATAAAAGCTTTTGCTCGTTCCGAGAGTAAACAAATACTTTTTGTCTACTGTAATCGTGATCGTCTTTTCCGCCGCATTGTAGTTCTTACTCTCCGGCAGGTACACCCTGATCGTTGCCGTTCCCGCCTTCAGAATCGTCACAGTGCCGTCTTCCGCAACAGTTACCACACCTTCTCCGCCCGTCAGCTCGTATTGAATTGCCGACTCCGTGTGGTTTGCCGTCACATCGAGCTTGAATGAGGAATCCCCATACTCCTTGGTAACGCTGTCCGCTCCGGTAAGCACCGCATCCGTCCGTTTCACGGTCAGCGTACCATATTCGGAAAAATTGCCCGTTTTGTCCTCGTAAGCAACTGCTATAATATACTTTGTACTTGCGCTGTCTATCCGAAATTTATAGTCGCCGACAGTCGAGGCTGCCGTCGCATCTGTCACCAGTGTGAGACTGTCTAATATCTCCTCTTTGGTATCCCATGGCGCCAACTGATCCCAGTCCATCGTTAAATCGCTTATTGTAAGCTTCGGGTTTTCCTGCCCGTAGGCTCTTTCCAGATTTTTTATACTTGCCCAAATGGTTTTCATTCCCACCTGCGGCATTACCTTTACGGTCACACTGTTAAAGACATTGTCCGCCGGTGTAAAGGTCAGCTCATACTCTGTGGTTGTACCCAGCACGAGATACTCTTCCGCATTGCTGTCCGTGACGCTCCATGTACCCTCCAGCGCACTGCCCGCAGGGTCTTCCGGATTGATGACTGTTCCGCCGGAAATCCGAAGTTCCTTCGCTTTCTCACCGTAGAAACCGTTCAACTTAGGCGCCGCTGACACGATCGGTGTGATCTTCAGTGTGGTAAACTCAGAATTAAGACCACCGGTTGCAGACCAGTTGCCTGCCACATCCAGTGCATACAGGTAGAGCTTATAGCCTGTATTCGGCTGCAGTCCCGACAACCTGATCTCATTTTTGCCCTCCTGCATTTCCTGCGCGTATATCGTCACCTCTGCCGTCTTCGTGTTTGCGTCCGCTCCGGTATAGCTGACCGGATAACGGTACGGCTGACCGGCTGACGCGCGGAGTGTCCACTTTCCATCGACATTTTTGACTGCAAACATATCTTCGGTGTGGTCGGGATTGCCATACATCTTGTCGTCCAGTGCCTTCACGGCGGCTGTGAACTCCGGCTCCGTTGTCTCGATCACAAAATAGCTGACCATCCCGGCTTCTGATGCCTCAAAGGTAAAGGTTCCCTCGTGCTCTGTCAGTGTTCCGGCAGCCTTCGAGGGCACCTGTTCCGACTCAATATCCGGCGGTGTCCGGTCGATCACGATTCCCTCAGAGCAGATATATCCGCTGACATTTCCGGCGTTATCCTTCGCGTAGGCATAGATTACATAATCCCCGTCATTATCGAGTTTCCCTGAAATGGTGGCTCCTCCGTCGCTGTCCTTTTCGACTTTTGTAAATTGTAATGAATCCAGTTCTTCCGCCGTCTTGGGCGTTACAGAGCCTGCTGTGGTCTCGCTTTCATTGATTTTCTGAATATAGTACCAATATTCCATGATGCCGCTGTCTGCATCGGATGCCTTGAGCTTAATATCAAGGCTTTCATTGTAAAGCAGTCCGAAGGAAACTTTTCTTAATAATTCCTTCCACCAGTTATCCTTGACGGAGATTCCATAGCCTTCGCCTGTGCCGTCGGCTGCCGCCCACACAGGCGCAGTCTGATCTATCTTCACCGCAATCTTCTTCTCTGCGGAGATATAGCCTGTTTTCGTCTCCTTCAGGTAATAGGAAATCTCCGTCTGTCCTTCCGTTCCAACAGCAAAGCTTTCCGCGTAGTCACCGCTCAGGGTACTGCTGATCAGATAACCGTCCGGCGCCTTGACCTTCACTCCGGCTGCCCAGTCGCCGTCATTGAGCCTATTGTCAGAAAGGTCGGTCAGCGTCGCCACTTCGGATATTGCATAATTTACAATATCAAATGCTACCTTAAGCTCCCCGCCGTAGTTTCCGATACCGCGCAGCGTCACGCCCGCCTTTGTGCCGTCTGCAGTCAGCTCCACATTGTTCTCGTAGCTGTCCGCAGCGATTTCATAATCCTTTCCCTCTGTCAGTTCCGTGCTTCCGTCATACACCTTCAACATGGACGACTCCAGCGCTGTCGCTTCCCCGGTATAATAGCCGAGAGCGCCATCCTTATAACTGCATTTTGCAAGATTGTTCTTCCACGTCACCGTCGCCGTATTGCTGCGGAACGGATAACCGTCACAGGTGATCACGCAGTAATAGGTCTGGCTCGTTCCCGCGCTCTGTCCCGGAAGGGTCAGTGCGGCAGCCGTTGCACCATCTACCGCTGTATCGGTACCGCCCGCCGCGTCTGTGAGATACCACTGATAAGTCAGTTCCTTTTCCGACGTGGCAGTCACGGAAAGCGTCTCCTGCTCTCCCTCCAGCACCGTCTTATCCTCCGGCTGCTGTGTAATCGAAAGCTCCGGAAGCTGTTCCACCTTCACGGCATAGTCAAACTTGTTGCCATTTAACGCCGTCTCCTCCAGAATCCAGTCGCTGGCAGAACCATCGTCTTCCAGCCTTCTAAAGCCATAGCCCTCGGCGAGCAGATCCCGCAAAGCTCCTGACATTTGCACACTCATGCCATCGTACGGCGCCGCATGTCTCGACATATCGTAGCTGCCGCCCTTCAGGTTTAAAGTTCCCGACTTATGGGATATTCCCTCAAAGCTGCCGTCAAGGATCGTGACTGTTCCACCATCCACATACATGACCGATTGCATGTCTGTCCCATTAATGATCGTCTCACCACCATATGTCCTCAAATTGCAACCATACAATGTATTCTCCCATAAAATCTTTAAGGTATTCTCCAGTCTCAGGCTGCCACCCGTGACATCCAGAACATAACCTTTATCATTGCCTGTTAATGTTCCGTTTTCTATCGTCACTGCACCGCCGGCAATCTCAAAGAGAGTTCCCGACCTTCCGCTTTTAATATTGTGTCCGCCCAGATCCAGCGTTACTGTGCCGTTTTGCAGCTGGGCACACTGTGTCTCATCTGTCACAGTCACATCCGTGTAAAAATACACGGTATAGGTCTTGCCGTCAACCAGCTTTTCCGCCTCGCTGCACAGCGCTTCCCACGACGTACAGTAAACGGCTTCCTCCTCCGACCGGACAGCTGCCAGAACCTGCAAGCCGCAGTTCCCACAGACCCCGGTGGTCTGATCCAGGTCGGTATGTTTGCAATCCGCGATTAATGCATTGCAGTATTTGCAGTACCCTTCCACATATACATGTTCGTTACAGGAATATGCCTCCATTTTGCCTGAAAAGCCCTCCGCATCCAGTTCCGCTCTGGTATAGCGTATTCCGGTATCCGGGTTTTTTACCCCATAGCCGTCCGGGAAGGCAGTGCTGCGCTGCAAATAAGACTCGCAGTTCAGCTTGCCGATGGTGCCGCCGGTAATGGCAAGACCTCCTCCCGACCAATTTATTTCCTCCACGCTTCCCGAAGGAATCATACAGCTGCCATCAAAAATCCCCAGATTAGCAATACTGGCTCCTTCTACGCGTAGAGTTGTGTTGTATCTATACACCTTGACGATTATTCCTGTAACCCTGACGTTTTCTTTGAATACAACTGTACCTTTACCAATCCAGACCCCGCCCTGCAGCTCTCCACTGCCTTTTGAAGACATCACTATAAAATTATCACTTTGTAACTCCACAGCATAACCACTCGGCAGCACAAGATCATGCCCCGCCAGATCCAGCGTTACCGTGCCTGTTACATTCTTTCCAATCGTATAACTCGTCAGATCCTCCTGACAATTCCTTAACAGCGTCAGTGTTGCGTCAGAATCTTTTGGCAGTGCCGCCACTGCCGCCGACAGGGACGTATAGTTTGTGGTGGTCTCACCTATGGTCAGACTGACCACATCTTCCGAGGAACCGCTCTCATCCGACAGCATTGCAATTCCATATTCCCCGGCAGGCGCGCTGCCCTCGTCTGACATGCTGTTCCCGGCAGGCGCGCTGTCTCCGTCTGTCACAGATTTCCCGCTCACAGAATCGGTTTCTTCCGCTCCTTCCGCCACCCCCGGCTCAGCAAACGCCGTTATCGCAGTTCCTGATGTCTCCTGATCCGCAGCCGCCACCGTCAGCGCTGACAGATCAACCGCATCGCTGACCATCAGAACCGCCAGCGTCACCGCAACTGCCCTTTTAAATCCCTTCATCCATTTCTTCATCACACTTCTGCCTCCGTCTATGTTTCGTTTACGCCTTATGTAGCGTTCCAATAGCACGTGTGCAATATTTGCATTCCAGACTACCATCTACTATGCTATCCAAAATTTCCCTCCCACACAAGATGTCCTGCACGAAACGACGTAATTCTGCACGAAACGACAGAGATATTATGTAATTCCTCCTATGCGAAAAACACTGACAGACAGATGCCCCAGTATCTTCGCAGGAGGAACGGCACTCCTGCTCTCACCTTGCAATCTGTGCTTGAGAATCATTGTACCGCTTTGATGCCATTCTCCAGTTAATCAGGTCGAACCAGCCCGCGACATAATCCGCCCTGCGGTTCTGGTACTGGAGATAATATGCATGCTCCCAGATATCAATGAGGAGAATGGGGGTCAGCAGCTCCAGATCCGGCACATCCTGATTCGCCGTCTGTACAATGGAGAGCTTTCCGTCATGATCCGCCACCAGCCATGCCCAGCCGGAACCGAACTTGCTGACTGCTGCCTGGGTCATCTGATCCTTCCACTGCTTATAGGAACCGAAACCGCGTTCTATTGCCTCCGCAAGCTCTCCCTCCGGTGCCTGCCCTACGGGACTTTTCATGCCGTCAAAGTATAACTCATGATTATATACACCACCGCCGTTGTTCCGTATCGGCGTCTGTAGCTGCGCAGGTAATTTGTCTATATGGGTCAGCAGCTCCTTTAAGCTCTTCTTTTGTAACTCGGGATAATCGGCAAGCGCACTGTTCAGATTGTCAATATAGGTCTTATAATGCTTATCATGATGAAAATGCAGGGTCTCCTCATCGATCACCGGCATCAGCGCGTCATATTCATAGGGAAGCGGACGCATTACAAACGGGTAAGTTTCAGCACACAACATAGTTAATCTCCTTTTCATTAAAAGAACCCACAGATACCGTTATAGTATATGTGGGTTCCCGCATGATTATTCGTTTTTTTTGCGTCCTTACAGCTGGGCGATGTCAACGAGGGTCAGCTGCTCGTTGCTCTCCTGATTTTCAAGGCTGGTGACAAGCGCTCTCGCCGTATCCATGGCAGTGATGACGTTTACACCGGTCTCAATAGAGGTTCGTCTGATGAGGAAGCCGTCTCTCGTCTTGTCGCGTCCCTGTGTCGGTGTGTCGATGACAAGGTCGATCTTATGACCGAGGATCAGATCCATGACGGTAGGAGACTCCTGCGAAATCTTATTGACCTTTCTCGCTCTGACTCCCGCGTCATTCAGCGCAGCCGCTGTGCTTCTGGTCGCATAGATTGTATAGCCCAGCTTTTCAAAGCGTCTGCCGATCTCGATTGCCTCGCCCTTATCCGCATCCTTCACGGTCATAATCAGGTTCTTATACTTCGGCAGGTTCACACCCGCTCCCATAAACGCCTTGTAGAGCGCTTCGTTGAAGGTCTTTGCAATGCCGAGACATTCGCCGGTAGACTTCATTTCCGGCCCTAAGCTGATCTCTGCGCCCCTGATCTTCTCAAAGGAGAACACCGGCATCTTTATCGCATAATACTCTGCCTCCGGCTGCAGTCCGGGCTTGTAGCCGAGCTCTCTGATCTTCTTTCCGATAATAACCTCCGTTGCCAGATCCACGATCGGGATACCTGTCACCTTGCTGATATAAGGTACGGTTCTGGAGGAACGGGGATTTACCTCAATGACATAGACATCTTCCCCGATAGCAATGAACTGAATATTAATCAGTCCCTTTACATGGAGCGCCATGGCAAGCCTTCTCGTGTATTCCGCGATCTTATCCTTTACCAGCTTTCCGATGGTATGCGCCGGATAAACGGAGATACTGTCGCCGGAGTGCACACCGGTTCTCTCAATGTGCTCCATGATTCCGGGAATCAGAATATCCTCGCCGTCGCAGACCGCATCAACCTCGATCTCCTTGCCCTGCAGGTACTTATCGACCAGAATCGGGTGATCCTGCGCAATGCGGTTGATGATCTCCATAAATTCCTCGATCTCCTGATCGGAAATGGCGATCTGCATTCCCTGACCGCCCAGCACATAGGAAGGACGAACCAGCACCGGATAGCCCAGACGGTTCGCTACCGCCTTCGCCTCTTCCGCCGTGTAGACAGTGCCGCCCGCCGCGCGGGGAATATGCGTCTGCTCCAGAATCTCGTCAAACAGCTCCCTGTCCTCTGCGGCGTCAACATCCTCCGCCTTGGTTCCGAGAATCGGAACGCCCATCTTCATCAGGCTCTCTGTCAGCTTGATTGCGGTCTGTCCGCCGAACTGCACTACTGCGCCGTCCGGGTGCTCGATATTGACGATAGATTCCACATCCTCCGGGGTCAGCGGCTCGAAATACAGCTTATCCGCAATATCAAAGTCCGTACTTACCGTCTCCGGGTTGTTGTTGATAATGATTGTCTCATAGCCTGCCTTGGAAAATGCCCACGTCGCATGTACCGAACAGTAGTCAAACTCGATTCCCTGTCCGATACGAATCGGTCCTGAGCCGAGGACAAGAACTTTCTTCCTTCCTGTTGTCTCCGTTGCTTCACACTCCCCGCCGTAAACGGAATAGTAATACGGCGTAGAGGCGGCAAACTCCGCGGCACAGGTGTCTACCATCTTATAGACTGCCTTGATACCGTTGCTGTATCTCATCTGTCTGATCTCTTCTTCGGTCTTGCCGGTCAGTCTGGCAATGACATTGTCCGGGAACTCAATTCTCTTCGCTTCCCTTAAGAGCTCCGGCGTCAGTTCCTGCGTCTTCAATGCCTGCTCCATCTCCACAAGGATTGCAAGCTTATCAATAAACCAGATGTCGATCTGCGTCATGGCGTGAATCTCCTCGTAGGAGATACCCTTGCGGATTGCTTCCGCAATAACCCAGATACGCTGGTCATCCACAACCTTAAGTCTCTCCTTCAGCTCCTCCGCATTCAGCGCAGAGAAGTCGTAGCTGAGAAGACAGTCCACATGCTGCTCCAGAGAACGGATAGCCTTCATCAGCGCGCCCTCGAAGTTGTCACAGATGCTCATGACCTCTCCGGTCGCCTTCATCTGGGTCGTCAGCGTCCTCTTTGCCGTGATAAATTTATCAAAGGGCAGTCTCGGAATCTTGACAACACAGTAGTCAAGCGTCGGCTCAAAGGATGCGTAGGTCTTCTTTGTGATGGCATTCTTGATCTCATCCAACGTGTAGCCCAGCGCAATCTTTGCGGCAACCTTTGCGATCGGATAGCCTGTCGCCTTGGATGCCAGCGCAGAGGAACGGCTCACACGGGGATTTACCTCGATGACACAGTATTCAAAGCTGGTGGGATGCAGCGCGAACTGCACATTACAGCCACCTGTGATCTTTAATTCATTAATAATATTGAGCGCCGATGTACGGAGCATCTGGTACTCTTTGTCGCTCAGGGTCTGCGACGGTGCGACAACGATGCTGTCACCGGTGTGTACGCCGACCGGATCAATATTTTCCATATTACATACGGTGATACAGTTTCCGGCACTGTCGCGCATCACCTCATACTCGATCTCCTTCCAGCCTGCGATACAGCGCTCGACCAGAACCTGACCGACACGGGAAAGTCTGAGTCCGTTCTCCAGAATTTCCTCCAGCTCGACCTGATTATGAGCGATACCGCCGCCGGAACCGCCCAGCGTATATGCCGGACGAAGCACGACCGGGTACCCGATCTGATTCGTGAAATCAATACCGTCCTGCACGTTCTCCACGACCTTTGAAGCCGCACAGGGCTCACCGATGCGCTCCATCAGATCCTTAAATTCCTGCCGTCCCTCGGCATTGCGGATCGTCTGTGCCGTGGTTCCCAGCAGTGTCACGCCGTGCTCAGCGAGGAAACCGGACTCCTCCAGCTCCATGCCGAGGTTCAGTCCAGCCTGTCCGCCCAGCGTCGGCAGAATGCTGTCCGGCTTTTCCTTTTCGATGATCTGTTCCAGAACCTTTACCGTCAAAGGCTCGATGTAAACCTTATCTGCAATATCCTTGTCCGTCATGATCGTCGCAGGATTGGAGTTGACGAGAATAACCTCGACGCCCTCTTCCTTCAGGGAACGGCACGCCTGAGTTCCCGCATAGTCGAACTCTGCTGCCTGACCGATAACGATCGGGCCGGAACCAATAACCATAACGCGCTTTACATTGGGATTCTTAGGCATTGTAATTCTCTCCTTTCATCATGCGGATAAATCTGTCAAACAGATAGCGGGAATCCTGCGGCCCGGGACATGCCTCCGGGTGGTACTGCACGGTAAAGATATTCTTGCCTGTGTAAGCGAGTCCTTCGTTCGTGCCATCATTGACATTGATAAATGCGGGAACGGCAACCTTGGGATCGAGCTTGTCCGTATCGACAACATAGCCGTGGTTCTGGGAGGAAATATATACCCTGCCGGTCGCCAGATCCTTGACCGGATGGTTTCCGCCTCTGTGTCCGTATTTCATCTTATGGGTGTCACAGCCGTTTGCCAGCGCCATGAGCTGATGCCCGAGACAGATGGCAAAGATCGGAATATCCGTCGCATAGAGCTTCCTGATCTCTTCTATAATAGAAGTACATTCCTTCGGGTCTCCGGGGCCGTTGCTGAGCATAATGCCGTCCGGCTGCATTGCAATGATCTCCTCCGCGGGAGTCAGCGCCGGGAAAACCGTCACCTCACAGCCTCTCTCCGCAAGCGAATGAGCAATATTTGCCTTTGCACCGAAATCCATCAGGGCAACCCTCAGGCCCGCACCGTTGAGCTCCTTTACAAGCGTCGGTCTCGGCTCACGCACACCCTTCTCGTAGCTGTCCTTATCAAATCTAGCAGCCCCGGAGAGCGGCCCGTTCTCCTCCAGCTTCAGCGTCGGCTTCACAACATATTTTTCCTTGCAGGTCACGCGCTCCACGACCTTTCCGGTAGTGTATGCCTTGAGTCTGGGCTGTATCTGCGCAAAATCATAATTTTCGTTGGTGGTAATCATACCGTTCATAGTTCCCTTTTCACGAAGAATCTTCGTCAGGGCTCTGGTATCGATGCCGGCAATACCGGGTACTTGATTTTCTTCCAGAAATTGCTGAATTGTCATATCGCAGCGGAAGTTGCTGGGAATCCGGGAAAGTTCATGCACAATGAAGCCGTCCGGCCAGGGCTTTAATGACTCCATGTCATCCTTGCAGATGCCATAATTACCGATGAGAGGATAAGTCATGCATACTGCCTGTCCGGCGTAGGACGGATCAGTCAATACCTCGAGATATCCCGCCATGGATGTGTTAAACACGATTTCACTGATAATCTCTTTGTCAGCGCCGATATGCGTCCCTTCAAACACGGTGCCGTCTTCCAAAATCAAAAAAGCCTTCATCGCATCCTCCTGTATCGATTGTCTGTAAATTCATATGCCTTTTATCTGCATAATCAACTCAGTATATCACAAAAAAATCAGGGGGGCAACAAAAAGCCCACCTGATTTTCGATTTTTTAAAAAGTAACTAGATTAACTTTTTATACCAGCTCAGCGCATTGAAATATACCTCGCTGATCGCGTCTACGTCGATGTTTCTCAGAATCAGTATTCTTGAGACCTCCTGCCAGTTTGCTGCCTCGTACTGCTTCATCAGCTCATACACCGGCGCAAGCGGGCCGCTTTCCTTTGTCAGGGCATCCCGGATCTCGTCTGACACCTTCACCATCTTCAACGCTTCTTCAATCGGCTTTTCCAGAATGACATTCAGCACGGAGAACAGTCCCATCAGGAAAAGCTCCTCTGTCTTTGCCGTCAGATCGAACATCGGTGCCAGCCCCTCCGCAAACTTTGCGCGTAGCAGGGAAAGTCTTGTGATTTCGTTAGGCTTATCTGCATAGAGCTTATTTACCACCGCGGTGTTGATCCACTTTTTCAGTTCCCTCTGTCCGAGCATCGCCGCTGCGTGACGTATCGTCGTAATACCGGAGTTCACGGTCATGCGGTTTACCATCTGAAGCAGGGAGATCGTCAGCGCCGTGTCACGCCCGATGACATCCGCCGCGTCTGTCAATTCAAAGTTATCGTTGTTCACAATGTTCAGCAGTTCGATGTAGTTCGCCTTCAGCGGTGCGACCTCATGCGCTCCCTTTGTGACGGGAACACGGTAGAATTCGCCCTCGTACAGCTGATACCCACCGGTCTTTTTCAGGTTCTCAAAAGCCTCCATGGTATCAATGCCCCCGGCACAGAGCTTGATATGCGGATAGAGCTTTCCAAAATAAATTCTCGCCTTCTCTATCGCAATCTTCTTGCTGTTCAGGAACACATAATCCACCATCTGCATGATTTCCGCATAGCTTCCGAAATCAGAGACAGCGAGCTTGCGCACTGCGAGCCGATAGCCCATCTCCTTGAGCTGCTGCAGCCGTTTAATGTACATCTCTACGGGCGGAATCGTGTTATCGATGATAAAGACGATTCTTCCGTGAGGTGCACTGCACTGGCTCTCAACATCCGAAAAGACGGAAATGTTAGTCACCGGCACGAAAATCTCCTTATCGTCCGAGAGCGTTTCGATTCCCATGCTCTCGATCAGCTCCAGCCCCTCCACTGCTGCCGCACCGTCAAACCTTCCGGTGCCGAGCTTCATCGGGTTGAGAAAATAATTATCCTTCTGTGAAAAGATCGAATAGGCACTGACTGCCATATTCTCATCAAAAAGCGGTACCAAAGCCAGTAACATGATATCCCCTCCTTATAAACCTTTTTCTGGTTCCTTATCTGAAATATTCTACACCGGACTCAAAGATTCTGATGTCCTGCTCCCCGTAAATGTTCTTTGCAACGGCGATATCCCGTCTCTCGGAATGCGCCATCTTGCCAAGCACACGGCCATCCGGGGAAGTGATACCCTCGATGGAACAATACGAGCCATTGACATTGTATTCTTCGTCCATAGAAACATTTCCGTACTGATCCGAGTACTGGGTCGCCACCTGTCCGTTTGCAAAGAGCTTGTCGATCCACTCCTTCGGAGCGACGAAACGGCCCTCGCCGTGGGATGCCGGGTTACAGTAAACCCCGCCCAGCTCTGCTCCCTGCAGCCAGGGAGACTTATTGGAAACAACCTTTGTATATACCATCTTGGAAATATGGCGGTTAATCGTGTTGAAGGTCAGGGTCGGCGAATTTTCATCCTGTCCCTGTATCTCTCCCGTGGGAACCAGTCCCAGCTTGATGAGCGCCTGGAATCCGTTACAGATACCCAGTGCCAGACCGTCGCGCTCATTCAGCAGCTTCATAACCGCTTCCTTCAGCTTCGCATTGCGGAAGGCTGTCGCAAAGAATTTCGCGCTGCCGTCCGGCTCGTCACCTGCCGAGAAGCCGCCGGGGAACATGATGATCTGCGCCTGATTGATCGCCTTTTCAAATTCGTCCACGGACTCTCTGATGTCCTGCGCGCTCAGGTTGCGGAACACCCTCGTCTCCACCTCTGCTCCCGCGCGCTCAAATGCCTTCGCGCTGTCGTATTCGCAGTTTGTTCCCGGGAATACTGGAATGAATACCGTCGGCTTTGCGATCCGGTGCTTGCAGACATAAATGCTGTCCGCCTTGTAGAGCGGGCTGTCCACCGCCGCCTTATCCTTCTCAGCCTTTGTTGCAAAGACCTTCTCCAGCTTGGAAGTCCATGCCTCCAGCGCCTCATCCATGGTAATGCGCACATCTCCGAACACGAATACCGGCTCTTCCGTAACGGTTCCGATCACACTGTAATCCAGTTCCTTTTCCTCTAACAATGCAAGGCTCTCCGCCGGGATCTCCGCAATGATGTCGCCGAGTCCGTTGCCGAACACCTTGTCTACGGTCAGTCCGCTCTCCAGTGTCACGCCGAGTCTGTTGCCGAACGCCATCTTTGAGACGGCCGCTGCCACACCCTTTGCGTCCAGCGCATAGGCGGACACGATCACACCACTCGCCGTCAGCTCATGGATCGCGGCATAGAGCTCTGCCACCGCGCCATACATCGGAATGTCGAAGTCGTCCTTCTCTATCTCGAAGCGAACCAGCTTATTTCCTGCCTTCTTCAGCTCAGGTGTCACAATCTCTCCCTGCTTTGCAATGTCAACTGCAAAGGATACCAGCGTCGGCGGAACATCGATATGGTTGAAGGTGCCGGACATACTGTCCTTGCCGCCGATGGATGGCAATCCGAAACCGATCTGTGCATCATATGCGCCGAGCAGCGCCGCAAAAGGCTGGCTCCAGCGCTCCGGATCGCCTGTCATCCTCCGGAAATACTCCTGGAAGGTGAAGCGGATCTTGGAGGCATCTCCACCTGCCGCCACGATCTTCGCCATGGACTCAACCACCGCATACACCGCTCCGTGGTAAGGACTCCATGAGGACAGATAGGGATCAAATCCATAGCTCATCATGGTAACGGTGTCGGTCTTGCCCTTGAGCACCGGCAGCTTCGCCACCATCGCCTGTGTCTCTGTGAGCTGATGAACACCGCCGTAAGGCATCAGAACGCTTCCTGCTCCGATGGAGGAATCAAACATCTCCACCAGTCCCTTCTGGGAGCAGACATTCAGATCATTCAGCATAGTCAGCCATGCGTCCTTGATATCTCCCTCCTCAAGCTTTTCACCGACCGCGGGAATCGCCCATTTTTCAAAATAGTTATCCTTCTCGTCAGGTATATCAACCTTCACAACGGTCTCCTGATGCGCTCCGTTGGTATCGAGGAAGGCTCTCTTCAGATCGACGATCTTCTTTCCTCTCCAGTTCAGCACCAGTCTCGGCTCCTCGGTGACAACAGCCACCGGTACCGCCTCAAGGTTCTCCTCCGCCGCATATTTCAGGAATTTATCCACATCTGCCGGGGTCACAACAACAGCCATACGCTCCTGTGACTCGGAGATTGCAAGCTCTGTGCCGTCCAGTCCGGCATATTTCTTCGGCACCTTGTCGAGATCGACTGTCAGTCCGTCTGCAAGCTCACCGATTGCCACGGAGACACCGCCCGCGCCAAAGTCGTTACATTTCTTGATAATACGGCTGACTTCCTCGCGTCTGAACAGTCTCTGGATCTTGCGCTCCGTCGGTGCATTACCTTTCTGAACCTCTGCGCCGCAGGTCTCAATCGACTGCTCTGTATGTACCTTGGAGGAACCGGTTGCACCGCCGCAGCCGTCGCGTCCGGTACGTCCGCCGAGCAGGATAATGATATCCCCGGGATCGGAGGTCTCACGGATGACATTGCGCCTCGGTGCCGCACCCATGACCGCACCGATCTCCATGCGCTTTGCCACATAATCGGGATGATAAATCTCCTTGACAAAGCCGGTTGCCAGTCCGATCTGGTTTCCGTAGGAGGAATAGCCGTTTGCCGCGCCGCGGACAAGCTTCTTCTGGGACAGCTTACCCTTTAAGGTCTCTGACACGGGAACGGTAGGATCGGCGGCTCCCGTCACACGCATTGCCTGATATACATAGCCTCTTCCTGAAAGCGGGTCACGGATTGCTCCGCCCAGACAGGTTGCCGCGCCACCAAAGGGCTCGATCTCGGTAGGGTGATTGTGTGTTTCATTCTTGAAGAATACCAGCCACTCCTCTGTCTCCCTGTGATCGCCATAGTCCATCTCCACAGGCACGACAACGGAGCAGGCATTGATCTCATCGGACTGCTCCATGTCCTCGAGCTTGCCGTCCTTCTTCAGCTTTCTCATCGCCATCAGTGCCAGATCCATCAGACAGACAAACTTGTCCTTTCTGCCTGCAAAAATCTCCTCTCTGGTGTCCAGATAGCTCTGATAGGTCGTTTCGATCGGGGAACGGTAATAGCCTTCGCCGAATTCCACATCCGTCAGTTCGGTTGAGAAGGTCGTGTGACGACAGTGGTCTGACCAGTAGGTGTCCAGCACACGGATCTCCGTCATGGACGGGTCGCGCTTCTCATCCGTGCGGAAATAATTCTGGATATGTAAGAAGTCCTTGAAGGTCATAGCCAGCGACAGGGAATCGTAAAGCTTTTTCAGCGCTGGCTCCTCCATCTCAGAAAAGCCGTCCAGCACCGCAATGTCCGCCGGCTCCTCGAAAACGGTGATGAGCGTATCCGGCTTCACCATTCCTGTCTCGCGGGAATCAACAGGGTTAATGCAATATGCCTTGATCTTCTGGAACTCCTCGTCCGTGATGTCCCCAAGAATCATGTAGGTCACAGCAGTACGGATGACAGGCTCCTCATCCTCTCTCAGAAAACGGATACACTGCACTGCAGAATCCGCTCTCTGATCGAACTGTCCGGGAAGAAACTCTACTGAAAACACTCTTGCGCCTGCGGGTACTTCGATAGTCTCATGATAAAGATTATCCACGGGCGGCTCCGAAAAGACCGTTCTGCATGCCTTCTCAAAGATTTCCTCAGAGATATTCTCCACATCGTAACGGATGAACATTCTGACACCCTCGGATCTGACTCCGAGATAATTCTTCAGTTCCTCGTTCAGCTCTTTCGCCTTTACCGCAAAGGGCTCCTTCTTTTCCACATAGATACGTCTGACGTTTCCCATTTGGCTCCTCCAAGTATGATTGTTGCTTTATTCCATTTCCACGCCCAGAGATTTCAATATGAAAGAAATCTCACGGTCGACCGCCTCGGCTGTCACGCCGATGGTCTGCGCTGAAATCTTTAATCCCTCCAGAACATACATGATGTTCCGCGCTGTCCCGAGACAGTCTTCACAATAAAATTCCCCATTGTCCACACCGGTTTCAATCAGCTTTTCGATGATCTTCACCGCCGAGTCAAACTGTCTTCTCAAAACATTGTCCCGCTTGCCGGGCTGGTTCTCAAAATAATATTCATAAACCGCCTGTGTGAGCGTATGTTCTCTTCGCAGGAGTTCCTTCTTCTGCTCCTCCAGAAAGAGGATCAGAATATCCGCCGCCGTGGCGTCCTCCTTGATGTTGTCGGAAAAGACGTCATCCGTCTCCTCGCTCTCCATCCGCATTACCTCGAGAAAGATCTGACTGGTATTGTCAAAATACAGATACAGTCCGCCCCGGCTGATGTCGCACGCCTCGACGATGTCCTTCATGGTGACCTTCTTGAAGCCCTTCTCCACAAAGACATTTCTCGCTGTCTCCAATATAAATCTTTTCTTCTGTACCGATTTCTCACCCATCTTAATCTCCATTCTAACGCTGTATTCACAGTGTGAAAGATTTATCCCAATACTCAATGATCTCCTGCATCTTCTTCAGCACAAGCAGAAAGATATTTTCCTTCACTGCTTCCATCCAGAGTCTGCTCTTCGTCTGACCACCCATCACATACTTCGAGAGAATACCCTGCAGGATTCCCCAGTCCTTCAGTTCTGCTGCCGCAATCACCCTTCTCTCGTCCTCATGCGTCCTGATCCGGTTGCGTGTATAGACATAAGGATAGTTCCGATCCATCAGCGAAGACCTCTGCGCCTCCCTGACAAAGTTCATCAGCGTTGAGTCATAGACCGGAATGCTCATGGAATTCTCTGTTGCCTCCGGATTCTGGTAAAATCCGCCTCCGGCCTGTCCGGCATTCTGTTCCAGCCATGGGAGATACCGAAAAAGCGGCATGACTGCCCGTTTATATTCTTCTATCTGCTGCTGTCTGTATTCTGTCCCCTGCTCCATGAATACCTTCCCTTCCCTGATTTCCCGCTTTTCGTCCAAAAATGACACATATGTATTTTTTATTTTATCATATTTTTGTTAAAAGTACAGCACAAAATTGCATAGACTTTCACACCAAATTGGGTGTATACTGTTATATATGTTGTCGGTTGGTTTTTTTCCGGCAAATAAGGATTTACCAAAAAGGGGTTTTAAATTAATGCCTGCGGCTCAATGTGCGCAGGCTAATGAAAGGCTTGGGGGATTAATATGGCGGGAATTGCATTAGAAAAGGGAAAACGCATTTACAGCAGCGGTCAGCCTATGACTGCACTTCACATGATTGCTAAGGGAAAGGTACTGGTAGAATATCCGGGGGGAACCTATAAGCTCGGGAAAGGCGACGTGATCGGAATCTGTGAACTCGGCTCCGAGGTTCATTACCTCGGCTATACGACGTTGGAGGACTGCGTCATTCTGACATATCCTGTCAACAACATAGACGCTCTCGAGGAGCTTCTGCAAAGTCATCCTGACGTTACAAGACTGTTCCTGCTCTCTCTGTTTCATCAGATCAATATTCTTCTGGAGCAGAGCTTCCGCTCGGAAATGCTCTGTACCAGTCTTCATCAGAATCTGATGGATGACTATACAAAGTACAACGCGCTCTGCAGCCGCTACCGGATACAACCGCGCACGCTCGACGGGCTGGACGAAACCTCTGCTTACTTCAACGAGGACACGCCCGATATCTGGCTGAACACTTATTATCTGGGGCTGCAGCACATCTATTCCGAGGCCGGGAGCGGGGCCAAGACGCTTATGCAGGAGCCGGGAGTCTCTCTCGGTATGCTGCGGAAGGGAAGTCTGGATTTCCGGAAGACCTTCTCCGTTCTGGACGAGCAGTTCCATTACCGTTCCGTAATCGCTGAGTACTATTTCAGTTCGTCCGGGAATGACCTTTTTGATCTCTTTACCTCCTTATATTATCGTCTCGGTCAGAACAATGAGGATGCCACCGCACTTGCCGCGGACATCAACCGCATAATCAAGCAGACGGAAAATGACCCTTCCCTGAACAAAAGTCTGGTCGAATCCCGCGTGAACAGCTTCCGCAGCAATCTGTCCATGCTGAACTCCTCACAGCAGGAGGATACACCGCAGGAGGATATACAGAGCGGCGCCATCATGCAGGAGCTTGCCGGATCTCTGAATTCCATTCTGGAATTTGCCGGTTTCGATCTGGATATGGGCGAGTCCTTCCGGAAGCATGTCAACACCTACAAAGCGATGGAGGATAAAAACTCCACCGAGGATTCTGCCATCCGGCTGCGCAAACAGATCACAGGGGAATTTTACTCCCTGTATGCCATCACCTTTGAGGCAGCGCTTGCAGCGCCTTACCTTCCTATGCCTGTCCGTATGTTCTTATACTTCGGATATGTGGACGAGGATCTCGCCGGAGCGGCAAACTGCATCGCTCTTTACAACCTCGCATGCGGTATTGTCGATCAGAGTTCCTTCGGCATCTATACGCTTTATCACTGGCTGCTTGCCATTTACAACGGCAAAAAGAGTCCCAGCCGGAACGAGTTTGAGGAAGACTTCACGGACTACATACATAAACAGAAGGCAAGCGGCAACATCACTGCCGCAGAATATAACGCCATGGAGAAGAACCCGATGAGCAAGGTGTCCTTCGAGCTGAAGAATATGTTCCCTCAGGTAAACAAGATGACCTGCGGACGTATCACAACCTTCTGCCCGCTCTTCTCCTCCGACAACGTTATGAAGAATCTGAACACCGCCTTCGTGTCCAGTGCGCAGATCAACAAGGCGCTCGAGATGATAAAATCCATCGACTACTCCGCCTTTTACCGAGAGAGTCTGGACATCGACCACATGGAGGCAATGGGCAAGGAGATCATCCATCTGGAATATCTGCCCGACATCATTCTGATGCCAAATGTCGGCATCCGCGGTGTTATGTGGCAGGAAATCGAGGGAAAGAAGCGCAATTCCCCCGGAAGAATGTTCTTCTCCATCTTCCACATGGAGGATATCAGCACTACGATGGTACGTCTCACAGGCGAATTCCGTTGGGAGATGTGTAAGCGTATTCAGGGCAGCCGTTGGAATGATATTTCCGAGCGCTCCCTCACCAGTGAGTATTTCGACTATGTACAGTTTTACAGAAGGAATCACGACCTCAGCTCAGAGGCAAAAGAGAAGATCCGCAACAGCCTTCAGCGTGCGCGGAACAGCTTCAAGGAAATGTTCGTAAGAGATTATATTGTGTGGATTTTATTCGAGGGAACCGGTTCCCCCAGATTAAACAGGGTCGCGAGAAGAATCCTGTTTACCTACTGTCCTTTCCCCGCAGCGCTTGCGAAGACCATGGAGCAGAACCCTACCTTCTCGGAGATGCTGGCGCGCCAGAAGGTTCTGAACGGCCAGCGGCTTCATCATCTGGACACACTGCGGCAGAAGCTGCGCAACAGCGATATTGCGATTCCTCCGACACTCGACACAGAATATGCCTACACAAAGGGAGAAGTTTAAGAGCGCACTGCTTCATCCGTTTGCGGCATCCTGACCGGACTCGCTTTCCATTTTATTGATGAATGGAAGCGGGTCCGTTTCCATTTGCAGCATCGTGTCAAACGCGGAGAGGAGCAGTCTCTGCTGCCGGTAGCGGTTCATCTCACCGGGTCTGTCCATATATAACTTAAAGTGGTCAACCTGCCATACCAGCACGTCGGCAAGCGTGTAGCCCGCAATCCTGTATTCACACAGAAACTTTCCGTAATCATGGTAATACGCCAGCTCCCGCAGCAGTCCGCCCGACTGCCGGATGCCCTGCCATAGTTTCTCCCCATATTCCTCCCCTTCTCCCGCCCGGACGGCAAGGGTGACTACATAGTCCCGCAGGGTCTGCATTGCCTTTTCAACTCTTTCTTCCTGTGTCATAAGATGCTCTCCTTTCCTTCGTATCAAATCTTTCTTATCCCTATTTCTGCGCACGTCCTTCTTCCCTAAAACTCCAAGCTATCCGTATTAAGCAGAAAATATTTCATGCCCATAATTACAAAGCCCTCATCATTTCTCCACGGCTTCTGGCTTCCGTTTACTATCACAAGCTTCTTAAAGGAATCCGGAATATTTCTAAACGAATTAAGCTCCTGTGTCTGCTTTTCCCCAGAAGTCATATCATAAGCAACTTGGACATAATATCTCTGACTGCCCTGATTGACTACAAAATCGACCTCAAATTGCTTACGAGTCGTTTTTCCTTCACAGTTCTTTGCATAAACCTCTACAATGCCAACGTCCACATTATAGCCGCGCACAAGTAATTCATTATAAACAATATTCTCCATAATATGCGTAGGCTCCTGCTGCCTGAAATTCAGTCTTGCATTTCTAAGCCCCACATCTGAAAAATAATATTTCTGGTTCGCACCTACATATTTTCTTCCCTTAATATCGTATCGTTCCGCTTTGGAAATCACAAAGGCCTCTGCCAGGTAATCAATATGGCGGGATATGGTTTTATTGCTATAATTGATACCCTGTTCGCTTTTAAAAGTATTTGATATTTTTGTTGGATTGGTAGGCGCTCCTATCGCAGAAGCCAGAATATCTACCAAAGTACCAATCTCATCAACATTTTGAAGCTTATTCCGCTCTACCACATCTTTGATATAAACATTAGTAAAAATGTTTTTCAGATACTCTGCCTTTTGACGTTCAATAGAAAACTGAGCAACCTGTGGAAGTCCACCATAAGTCATGTATTCATCCCATGCATCATCATAATCTCCATCGTAAGCTGCATAAAATTCTGCAAAGGATAACGGGTATATTCTGATTTCATCTCCTCTGCCTCTAAACTCCGTTACAATATCACTTGACAGGAATTTAGAATTACTTCCAGTCACATACACATCAATATTGCCGATACGAAGCAGGCTGTTCAATACCTCCTCAAATCGGGGCAAAAACTGTACTTCATCTAAAAACAAGTAATACTTCTGATCATCTTTCATTGCATCTTTGATATACTGATAACACCTTTTTGGTTCCCTTAGCTCCTCATTGACAATACCATCAAAGGCAATTTCTATGATATGTTCGTTATCTGTCCCACTCTCCAATAAAAACTTCTTAAACAGCACAAATAAAAGAAATGATTTTCCACATCTTCTGATCCCTGTGATAACCTTTATCATTCCATTATCTTTTCGTATCTTTAATTGTTCAAGGTATAAATCTCTTTTAATCTCCATATTACTGTTCCCTGTTTTTGTGTTATAACACATTTTTTAGTAATTGCATTATAGCATTTAATTTTTATTTCATCAATAGCCATTACTATTTTATGTGTAGTTACACGTTTTTATGCAGTAACTGCAAAAAGTAAAGGCATCAAAAACGCTGAAAAAATCAACATTTTCAATGCCTTTACAAGCTTAAAGCTTTTAGCAGGGGAAGAGGGGATCGAACCCCCGTTAACGGTTTTGGAGACCGCCGCACTACCGCTGTACTATTCCCCTATTGTATCTGCACCAGATTACCGATGCATCACCAACGAAATAGATTATACCACAAGTCATTCCTGTTTAGCAAGCAAAATTTTATTTTTTTATGCTTTATATCTCTTCTTCCGCGTTCATCACAACGTTGATCGCGTCCTGAACGGTTCTGACTCCGATTACCTTGATTCCGCTGTTCTTCCGGCAGTCCTCCGCACAGACATAAGGGACAATGCAGGTAGTAAAGCCCAGCTTCTCCGCCTCTGCCACCCTCTGTCTCGCCATGCTGACCGCACGGACCTCACCGCTTAAGCCGACCTCGCCAAAGGCGACCAGCTTCGGGCTCATCGCCCGATTGCGGAAGCTGGACACGATAGCCAGCACGATTCCGAGATCGATCGCCGGTTCCATAATCTTTATGCCGCCCGTGATATTAACGTAGGCATCACAGCTTGCAAGCTGCAGCCCGGAACGCTTCTCCAGAACCGCCATGAGGAGGTTAACTCTGTTAAAATCTGTTCCCGTGGTCTGCCGCCTCGGAATGCCGAAATTACTCTGACAGACAAGCGCCTGAATCTCCACTAGAAGCGGTCTGGTTCCCTCCATTGTACACGCCACGACGGAACCGCTCGCATTCTCCGGTCTGCCGTTCAGCATATATTCTGAAGGATTCTGTACCTCGACAAGCCCTTGCTCCCGCATCTCAAAGACACCGATCTCATTCGTGGAGCCGAAACGATTCTTTACTCCGCGCAGAATACGGTAGGAAGCGTGTCTGTCCCCCTCAAAGTAGAGCACAGTATCCACCATATGCTCCAGAACACGAGGACCTGCAACAGTGCCCTCCTTCGTCACATGACCTACAATGAATACGGAAACACCAAGTCCTTTTGCCAGCTGTAATAAGATCCCTGTGGATTCCCGAACCTGTGACACACTGCCCGGCGCCGCAGAAACATTCTCATTATACATTGTCTGGATCGAATCAATCACGACCGCCTCGGGCTTACAGCTCCGAATGACCTCCGTAATCTCGTCCAGATTCGTCTCGCATAAAAGCTGCATCTCTCTTGTGAACTCTCCGAGCCGGTCGGCGCGCATTTTGATCTGCGCCAGAGACTCCTCGCCGGATATGTACAGCACCTTGTGCCCCGCTCCCGAAAGATTCCGGCATACCTGCAACAACAGCGTTGACTTCCCGATTCCCGGATCACCGCCCACCAGCGTCAGCGAGCCCTGTACGATACCGCCGCCCAGCACCCGATCCAGCTCACCGATGCCTGTGACGATCCTGCTCTCCTCACTGATGGAAATATCCGCAAGAGTACTCGGGGCAAGGCTGCTGCTGCTTCTGCCCGTCGATGCGGATGCTCCTCCCATGTGTGGTGTTGTCTTGCTCACAGTCTCCTCGACAAACGAATTCCATTCCTTACATCCCGGACACTGTCCCATCCACTTTGAAGATTCATATCCACAATTCTGGCAGAAAAAAACTGTCGCCGCCTTGCCCTTTGCCATAGCTACCTCTTTTATACTCTCTCAATCTTTACCGGAACCTCACCGGCAGCCTCAAGCTCTACGCTTAAGGAGAGCTTTCCGCCCAAGCCTGTCGTCATTGTTCCAACGCTCTTTCCGCCCACAAATACTTCATACTCCGTATCATCATCCAGTCCGACGGTGATCTGTGCATCCTCATCGCCCTCTACAATAAATTCCACACCGTTTTCCTTCTCAACAAAGTCGAGAACACTGGTTCCCGGTACGGACTCATAAAGAAACAATCCGTTCTTTTCCAGTTTCGTCATTTCCTTGAAGGTCTTTACCTTCAGAAGGTCTCCTGCGTGCTGAAAATCCTCCAGCTTTGCCTTCTGCTCCAGCTTGTGATTGCCAAAGCTGATCGCACCGCTTTTCTCGCTGCGGAGCAGTTCTTCTACAACTGCCATCTGTATATCCTCCTGTTCATCTGTGGACTGCTGCGGGCAGCGCCCCGGACTCTCCCGGAATGCTCTGCCCTATATGGATATTATAATCTAAAACGAACCCGTCCGCCATAAATTTTTTCTAAAGTTTTACTCTTTCCGGTTCTTGACGTTAAACACAACTTTCCCGTTTTTCGGATCGCCCTTCTCCGCCTTGAACCCGACAGACACGGTATCCCCGGGCTGCACCTTCTTCATCAGGATTTCCTCGGCAAGCGCATCCTCCACAACCGACTGGATTGCTCTCTTCAAAGGTCTCGCGCCCATCTTGTTGTCCGCATATTTGGCGACAAGATGCTCCTTCAGCGCCGATGTCAGTGAAAGTCTGATATCCATCTGCTCCTCGCAGCGCTTGCAGAGATTCGCCGCCAGAAGGTTCACAATCGCCTTCATGTCGTCATTGTTCAGCTGGTGGAACACAATTATGTCGTCGATACGGTTGATAAACTCCGGCTTGAAGCTCCGTTTTACCTCCTCCATGACATTCGACTTCATCTTCTCATAGTCGCGCTTCGCGTCTCCCGCCGTGGCAAAGCCGAGATTCTTCGGGTCGACGATCCTCTGTGCTCCCGCATTGGAGGTCATAATCAGCACCGTGTTCTTAAAGCTGACCTTTCTGCCCTTGGAATCCGTGATATGCCCATCATCCAGCACCTGCAGCAATACGTTGAACACATCGGGATGTGCCTTCTCGATCTCGTCAAACAGCACTACGGAATACGGATTTCTGCGAACCTTCTCGCTGAGCTGTCCGCCCTCCTCAAATCCGACATAGCCGGGCGGTGAACCGATCATCTTCGAGACCGAATGACCTTCCATGTACTCCGACATATCGACTCTGATGATGGCATCCTCTGAGCCAAACATCGCCTCAGCCAGCGCCTTGGAAAGCTCCGTCTTACCCACACCGGTCGGCCCTAAGAACAGGAACGAGCCAATCGGGCGCTTCGGATCCTTAAGCCCGACTCTGCCGCGTCTCATCGCCTTTGCAACCGCCTTCACGGCATCCTCCTGACCGATGACACGCTTGTGCAGAATGCTCTCCAGCTTCAGAAGTCTCTCGCTCTCCTTCTGCGCCAGCTTCTGCACAGGGATCTTTGTCCACATAGCGACCACATCTGCAATATCGTTCTCGCCGATAACTACGCGTCTCTCTGCCGCGCTGCTCTCCATCCGGTTCTTCGCACGCTCATATTTCTTTACAAGCTCATCCTGATTCCGCTTGATCTCGGTAGCCTGTGTAAATGCCTCCATACGGATCGAACGCTCAATCTGGAGATCCATCTTTTTGATCTCCTCGAGCATTGCCGTCAGCTTGTCGGGCACATCAGCGGAGCGCAGTCTCGCTCCGGCAGCCGCCTCATCAATGAGGTCGATTGCCTTATCCGGGAGATTGCGGTCATTGATATAGCGCGCTGACAGCCTCACAGCCGCCTCAACCGCCTCGGAGGTGATCGTCACCTGATGGTGCTCCTCATATTTTCCCTTGATTCCCTCCAGTATGCGGATCGCTTCCTCCTCGGTCGGCTCTTCCACATTGACCGGCTGGAACCGGCGCTCCAGTGCAGCGTCCTTTTCAATATATTTCCGGTATTCCGCAATGGTCGTCGCACCAATCATCTGCAGTTCACCTCTGGCGAGCGAGGGTTTTAATATATTAGACGCATCGATAGCTCCCTCCGCGCCGCCCGCGCCGATGATCGTGTGAAGCTCATCCAGAAACAGAATCACATTGCCGTCGTCAATCACCTCGCGGATGACCTTTTTAATGCGCTCCTCGAATTCTCCTCTGTACTTGCTTCCCGCAACCATGCCCGAGAGATCGAGCGTCAGCACCCTCTTATCCTTGACCGTAAAGGGAACCTTCCCCTCCACGATCCGAAGTGCCAGCCCCTCGACAACCGCCGTCTTTCCTACTCCCGGCTCACCGATCAGACAGGGATTATTCTTCGTTCTCCTGCTGAGAATCTGCACCAGACGGCGTATCTCCTCCTCTCTTCCGATTACCGGGTCGAGCTTTCCATCGCGCGCCATGGCGGTCAGATCCCTGCTGTACTGGCTGAGTGTGGACGGTCTGCCCTTGCCCTGTGATCTTCTCCCGAGATCTTCCTTATAGAGATTGCCGTCCTGTCCCATCGCAATCAATGTATCCACATAGATTTTCTGAATATTGACACCCAGCGTGCCGAGCAGGCGCACCGCGACATTGTCTCCCTCTTTGATCAGTGCAAGAAGAAGGTGCTCCGTTCCTGTCTTCTTCTGTCCAAATCTGGCTGCCTGTCTGTGTGCCTCCTCCAGAACCTTCTGTGCCCTCGGCGAGTAACCGCTCCGTTCATGGATGCCAACACCACCCTCGAAAGCAATGGATTCCCGGATCATATCCATCACCTTGGAAAGCTCCACAGAATTTTCCGTCAGGATCTTCTGTGCCACACCCGTCTGTTCCTTTAACAGTCCCACAAGAATATGCTCTGTTCCCACATATCCCTGTTTCAGACTGGACGCGCAGCGCGAGGCTGCCCTCAATGCCTCCTGCGCATTATCAGTAAACTGCGACTGCATCTTTCATTTCCTCCGTCATTTATAGTCTTCATAGATCTCTTCAATCAGCTCATGTATCTCTTCCTTGGTTATGTTCTTACAGCTGCCTTTAGCAAGGATTACCTGTAACTCCTTTTTTAATTCCGCCAAAGTGCTCATTTTATCTACGTCAACCGCAATCACAACGCCCTTGCGGCGATCCACCTTGACATAGCCCTCCTGCTTCAGAACAGTATATGCCTTATTGACAGTGTGCATGTTGATGCCGATCGTATCGGCAAGCTGTCTCACGCTCGGAAGAGAGTCCCCCTCCTTAAACTGATCCGTGGCGATTCCCATAATAATCTGATTGCGAAGCTGCATATACAGTGCTTCGCCACTGCTAAAGTCAATCTCAATGATCATGATTTCCTCCTTGTTATATTTATAATATAACAGAGGCCTGTGCATGTCAATGTCTATACTAGGCAAAAGGGACACTCGCAAGAGCATCCCTTCCCTTAATATCCTTATTCGTCTTCCCCGTCATAGTTCAGAAACTCAAATTCAAACTCGTCATCGTCATCTGCCATGAAGTTCTTCGACTGCCAGCTCTGCTGCCCCTTCTGAGCGCCATCCGCCGGTTTTTTTGCCTGATTTCCGTTCTGCGGTGCTCCTGCCGGTCTCGCCTGTCCACCATTCTGCGGTGCTCCCGCAGGTCTCGCCTGTCCGCCGTTCTGCGGCGCTCCCGCAGGTCTTGCCTGTCCGCCGTTCTGTGGTGCCCCTGCAGGTCTCGCTCCCGCAGGTCTTGCCTGTCCACCGTTCTGCGGTGCCCCTGCAGGTCTTGCTCCCGAAGGTCTTGCCTGTCCGCCGTTCTGCGGTGCCCCTGCAGGTCTTGCTCCCGAAGGTCTGCCGGGCTGGTTTCCTTTTTCCGCTCCAACGGTGTGCATCACCCGCTGCTGTGCTCCCGCAGGACGATTCTCGCCTCGTCTCTTCAAGGTCTCTTTCTCGACCTGATTAAAGTAAGCGTCATCGTTCATATCTTTAATTTTTAAGATCAATACCGCAATGCCTGCAGCCGCTGCCACCAGCAGGAAAACCAGAATGATGATAACAATCTTCTGGGATTTCACCGTCTTACTGATCTGCTCATATGCCTGTGCATTCTGCTCCACTGCATTGAAAATTCCCTGAATGCTCTGCTGTTCATTCTTGGTATAGTCAACCAGATACCATTCTCCGTCCACAAGTGCGGTATCATAATCCTTTGTGACCGCCGGTTCGGGATCTGTTGACGGTTCAGGGTCGGTCGTCGGCTCCTCTGACGGCTGCTCCGGTGTCGGTTCCTCAACGTAAGGAGTAAGCTCTCCGGAAAGCGACACGAAATCAGAGCGGATAAAGCCCTCCACATCCGAACCGTTCGCATTGAAGTTTACCTTATACCATACCTTGCCATCTGTACCGTTTGCTGTTCCCGTCACTGTCAGAACCAGTCCGTTGGAAGCGGTTGTCACGATCTGGCTGGTCGTGGAAGCATTTCCCCGAATTCTGACGGATGCTCCCCCGGTAACGGTAGCACTCACCGGATTCACCACCGTCACATCGACCGGCGTCTCATTGGATGGTGTCGTTGTAGTGGTTGTACTCGATCCGGTGTTATTCGTCGCAGCATCCACGGTCGGCGGTGTTGTCCCGTCTGTGATCGTCACCAGATCAGACCGGATATAACCCAACGTATCGGCATTCACAAAGGTCTGATACCAGATATAGCCGTCACTGCCCTGCACCTGATTATTGATCGTAATTATCTTGTCCTTCTCCGTACTTCCGAGAACCTCACTGCTTGTGCTCGGCTCCTTGCGGATCTTAGCGCTCGCCGCTATGACCTTTCCCTGACTCTGGGCATGGCTGACAATTGCAAAGCTGTCCACGCAAAATCCCATGACAACCGCCAGCATCAATGCCAGAAGCCCCATTCGGACTCTCTGTCCGTTTTGTACTCTCTCTGCTCTCTTCATATGTTTTCCTTTCTTCGGGCTTAACCTTTACTGCGCATAAAACGTCTCTGTCCGTCTTCGCCCTTCTGTCCCGTGCCCTTCACCTGTATATCTTTCTTGATCTGTTCACGCTGTTTCGACTCCAGATTCCTGTGTATTGCCGTCTCGCATTCCGGACAATACTGTCCATACCGGATTGCCTTGCCGCACAGCTCACAATGAAGAAATGTCCTTGAATCGGCCGTCACCTCCAGCCGTCCGTCCTTCAGCATCTGCCGGATCGCCCTCTGGGATACTCCGACCGCATCCTCGATCTGTGCCGCCGTCGCACCATGGTGCTCCTCAATGTACATCCGCACCTTGCCGTAGTCGTCATAATCCACTGCTCCGCAGTCCTCGCAGTGATATTCCCCAACACCCTTAAATATCATTACTCCCCCACATTTCTTACATACGCGGGGTATATGATATTGCTCCTCTAAAAGAAATCCACCCATATGCCGCTTCCTCCACGCTCCGACATCGTTCTGTCTTATGCCTCGTCGATTGCCTTTCCGATGTCGTGACGCATATATTTGTTTTCAAAGGACACCCACTCTGTTGCCTCGTATGCTTTTGCCCTGGCCTCCTTGAGGTTAGCGCCCTTCGCTGTGATTCCCAGCACTCTTCCTCCATTGGTTACAATACGTCCCATCCCGTCAAATTTCGTTCCGGCATGGAAACAATAGTAGTCATCTTTTCCGTTAAATTTCTCGAGCCCCGAGATAACGAAGCCCTTCTGGTATGCCAGCGGATAACCGTCAGACGCCAGCACAACGCACACTGCCGCATTGTCTTCAAACTCCAGTTCAACCTGATCCAGGGTCCCGTCGATGCAGGCATCAATCACATCCATAATGTCATTCTTCATTCTGCAAAGAACCACCTGTGCCTCAGGGTCTCCGAATCTCGCATTGTATTCCAGAACCCTCGGTCCCTTCGGCGTCAGCATCAGCCCGAAGAAGATAACGCCCTTAAATTCTCTTCCCTCCGCCGCCATCGCGTCCACGGTCGGCTGGTAAATATATTTCTTACAGAATTCATCCACCTCTTCCGTGTAGAAGGGGCTGGGAGAAAAGTTTCCCATTCCTCCTGTGTTTAATCCCTGATCGCCGTCCTTCGCGCGCTTGTGATCCTGCGCCGAAGTCATTGTCCTGATCGTCTTACCGTCCACGAAGGACAATACGGACACCTCGCGTCCGGTCATAAACTCTTCAATAACCATTCTGTTTCCGGCATTTCCGAAATGCTTGTCCAGCATGATCTCCTTGACTCCCGCCTGTGCCTCCTCAAGCGTATTGCAAATGAGAACGCCCTTGCCCAGCGCAAGCCCGTCCGCCTTCAGCACGATCGGCATCTCTGCCGTCTCAAGATATTTCAAGGCTTTCTCCGGATCATCAAAGGTCTCATAGGCAGCCGTAGGAATGTTATACTTCTTCATCAGATCCTTGGAAAACGCCTTGCTGCCCTCTAAAATCGCCGCGTTCTTTCTCGGGCCGAAAACCCTGAAGCCCTCTGCCTCAAGCACATCCACCAGTCCCCCGACCAACGGATCGTCCGGCGCCACAAAGACCAGATCAACCGCCTTCTCCTTCGCATAAGCAACGATCTTATCAAATTCCATCACTCCGATGGAGGGGTCACACTCTGCGATCTGTGCGATACCGGCGTTTCCCGGCACACAATAGAGCTTGTCCACTCTGGCACTCTTCTTCATGCTAACCGCTATGGCGTGTTCTCTTCCGCCGCCTCCTACAATCAAAACCTTCATGCCGTCACCTCATTTTAGTCAATTTATCTGTCTGTTCTGCGAACCTTTCCGTCAACCACACCGATCCGTCCGTTGGCGATGTCGTCAATCGCCTGGGGAAGCAGAATCCATTCCGCCTGTTCCATCACGCGCCTCTGGAGAAGCTCCGGCGTATCATCGTCCTCTACCGCAACCGCCTTCTGGGCGATGATCGGCCCCTCGTCCATTCCCTCATTCACAAAATGTACGGTAGCGCCCGTCACCTTCACGCCTCTTTCCAACGCCTTCTCATGCACCTTCAGTCCATAGTATCCGACCCCGCAGAATGACGGGATCAGAGAAGGATGGATGTTTACGATGCGGTTGCTGAATTTTTCCACCATCTGCTCCGGAATCCTGACAAGGAAGCCTGCAAGCACAATCAGATCCGGCTGCAGCTCACACATCTTGTCCGTAAATACCCTGTTAAAGGTCTCCCTGTCCGCGTAGTCCTTAGGAGACATGCAGATTGCCTGAACACCGTATTTTTCCGCGCGCGCCAGCGCTTTGGCACCGGGGTTGTTGCTGATGACGGCAAGCACTTCCGTATTTGTAATTCTGCCGCCATCGATTGCATCCAGAATCGCCTGCAGATTTGTTCCTCCGCCGGACACACACACCACTATTCTCAGCATATGGTAACTCCCTTTTCACCGGACTCACAATGTCCTACCACGAAAGGTGTCTCTCCGGCAGCACGGATCGCCTCCATCGTCTTCTCAACATCTCCGGCCTCCACCGCAAGCACCATGCCAAGTCCCATGTTATAGGTATTATACATCATCTGATCCTCGATACCACCCGTCTTCTGCAAAAGCTTAAAGATGGCAGGAACCTCGTAGCTGTCCTTCTTCACTACCGCACGGATTCCGTCCGGGAGCATTCTGGGGATATTCTCATAAAATCCGCCGCCTGTAATATGGCTGCAGCCCTTTACCGTGACACCGGCATCCTTGATTGCCTTCATCGCCTTAACATAGATCTTTGTGGGTGCAAGCAGTGCCTCTCCAAGCGTCGTTCCAAGCTCGTCATAATAGGTGTCAAGGCTCTCCTTCGTCATCTCGAACACCTTTCTCACCAGAGAAAAGCCGTTGGAATGTACCCCGGAGGACGCGATGCCGACAAGGGTATCGCCCGCCTTGATGTTCTCCCCCGTGATCAGATCCTTCTCATCCACAACACCGACCGCAAAGCCCGCAAGGTCATATTCCTCCTCCGGCATCAGTCCGGGATGCTCGGCTGTCTCGCCGCCAATCAGCGCTGCTCCCGCCTGCTTACAGCCCTCTGCAACGCCCTTGACGATCGCAGCGATCTTCTCGGGATAATTCTTTCCGCATGCTATGTAATCAAGGAAGAAAAGAGGTTCTCCTCCGGCACATGCCACATCATTGACACACATGGCAACACAGTCGATGCCGACAGTATCATGCCTGTCCATCAGGAATGCCAGCTTGATCTTTGTACCAACGCCATCCGTACCGGAGAGCAGCACCGGCTTCTCCATTCCCTTGATGGCTTCCATGGAGAATGCACCGGAAAAGCCTCCAAGCCCTCCGAGCACCTCCGGGCGCATCGTCTCTTTCACATGCTTTTTCATCAGTTCCACTGATCTGTACCCTGCTTCGATGTCAACTCCTGCGTTCTTGTAATCCATCTTCTCCTCATTTCCGGCCTGCAGCCTCTGTATTTTCCCCGCCCGATACTGTTCTTATTATTTTTTCTCCGCCAGATAGGTCTTGTAGCCCTTCTCCTGCAGCTTTGCATCCTTGGCAATGACCTGCTCCTTCTGCGCCCTGCTGTACTCCTTCAGCCTTTCGAGAAGCGTTTCATCCGACGCGGCAAGAATTTTCGCAGCAAGAATAGCCGCATTTTTCGCCCCGTCCACCGCCACGGTTGCCACCGGGATTCCGGGCGGCATCTGCAAAATGGAAAAGACAGCGTCCATACCGTCCAGATTTTTCCCAGAGAGCGGCACACCGATGACCGGAAGTGAAAACAGTGCCGCACACATACCGGGAAGCGCCGCCGCCATACCTGCCCCCGCGATCATCACACGGATTCCGCGTTCCTCTGCGCCCTTCGTCCAAGCGATCAGTTCATCCGGCTCCCTGTGTGCCGAAATGATTCTCATCTCGTAGTCAAGTTCCAGTTCTTCCAGCATATCTGCCGCTTTTGCCATGACTGCCATATCGGAGTCACTGCCCATTACAATGCCAACCTTCGGCGCCTGTCCTGTCTTAGCCATAATAACCCTCTTTTCCGAAGTCCTGTCCGTATCGCCGATACGGACGGCTACTTTCATCTTACTAAAATAAGTGTCTTAACGCAACTCCTAATTTTGGTTAAATGCCTCGTTGAGCACTTCTGTTCCGGGAAGTACAAACCTGCCGTTGCGGATAATCTCGATCCTGCTGCCGTCCCTGGTAACCGCCGCAAGCTCGCCCAGTTCATCATAGGGGATGGTAATGTCCGTATGGCAGTTGAAATATGCCTCCTCCGGCTTTTCCTTCCGCAGTCTGGATCTCGAGTTCTCCCTCGCCACAATTTCCTTTCCATCCGGATTATACACCGCAATGTCCTCTGTTCCGTGATAGCAGGTGTCACCCACGGCGAAGTGCGGCCCTGTCTTCTCCGCAATCAGGATCGGCAGCTTTGCCTCGACACCGAGCCTTCTCGCCATGACATACGCCGTTGTATTCGTTCCGATTGCAAACTCACCGATCGGCAGCGTCTCATGCCTGAACAGAATATTTTCTTTAATAAAGCTCTGATTATCCTCTTCCTTCTCGAAATTATCACAGGTATAATCCTTGATCATTCCGTCCTCAAAGGTAATCGCAAGGTTGCGGTATTCCAGTCCGTTCAGGAATACCTTCGTCACATGCAGAAGTCCGTTCGTCCCCTCCAGTACAGGCGAGGTAAACACTTCCCCTACCGGAATATTCACATCAGCGACACAGTTCTCAAAGATCGTCTCCTTGTCAGGATTTTTCAGCTTCCAGAGATTCACCTTCAGCTCCGTCCGGTTCTCGCCGCAGCCCTTGACCTCACAATAGTCAGCCTTATCCAGCGCGTCGATCAGCTTCTGCTGTACATCCCTGTAAAGCATATAGTCGAGCGTGTTCAGCTTGATTGTCTCGTCGAAGAGCTCCTTGAATACCGGCCCGATCTCCGGCACAGGGAACGCGATAATGGTAAAGCTCCGCTCCTCCTCAATGATATAATTCTTGCGCAGCTCGCTGTATTTCGTCAGGAATTCAACCCAGAGCTTATTCTGCTCCTCGGACAGTTTCAGCCGCTCCGGCTTATTCACCGGATTGAAGTCCGCCTCGCCGAAGGTCTCCACAACCGCAGGGCCCGCGTAGCCGTTTGCCTCTTTCTTATACTTTTCAAAGGCAGTGTGTAGTACCTCCAGACGGCGGTTTACATAGTTCTTGTCCAGAAACAGTGCATTGTCATCTTTATGGTCGTAGAGATACTGTCTGTTGACCGTTCCGCCCGTGACCATATTCCGGCTGATTACCGGCTTTAAGTTCAGTTTTTCAAAATTATGGATTGCCCTGCGGATCATCCGTTCAAACCCGAGGTGATACCTGAGATCCGTCGACTTCTTGCGGGAGAGATCCTTTCCGGTGACCTCAAAGCCAATGCGGTATCCTTCCGTATAGGTATCCGCCATCGTTGCGATCGTCGCCTCGGGAAGCTCTGCCATGTACCTTGCCATTTCCAGTTCATTCTCCGTGACATAGGTGCCGTAATGGTACAGATAGCGCACATCCTTCAGATCGCTATTCAAGACAATATCCACATAGTAACGGTTTGCGGGGTTTACCATGCAGCTGACGTTTCTCTCCTCATCCCTGTCCGCATTGTCGCTCACATGCCAGTAGAGAATATCTCTGATCTCCTCACCAGTGGGAAGCTTTCCCTCCTCCGCAAGCGCATAGGAAAAGGCGGTATAAACCTCGAGGAACAGCTCCATTCCGACAACGATATCCTCCAGCCTGCCCTCGTATACGGCAGAAATCAGATTGCGCATTCTGGCGTAGAGATGGCTCAGCTTTGCACCGTACTCCTCCCCGAGCCTGCCCACCGCGCAAGCCGGATTGGCGTAGCTCTCCTCGTAGTGTTCCGGCAGTATATCCGCATAGAGCGCCTTGTTCCGCTCCTGCAATTCTGCAAGCTCTGCCTTTTTCAGACCGTCCTCCGCCAGAAAAGCTCTCGTCTCATCCAGCAGCAGGAGAAACTTTGCCGTGCAGTCAAAGTAATCCTTCAAATTTTCTTTTTCAAACTTCTCAGCCTGAATTTCGCGGATGCGCTGGACTGCCAGTCCATAGCGCTCCTCAAGTACTTCTGTTGAAATTGTAATCTCTTCCATAATGCCTCCATCTCTGCCATATTTTTTCTCATTTCTGCGCCCGTTCTTTGCGCATAGCGAGTTTCAATTTCCCCTCCGGTGTCACAGGTTCGCTCCCGCATACAGAATGAGCACAATGCCCGCCAGCGCCAGAAAATTCAAGAACGTACCCAGCACCGGGAACAGTCTGTAATATCCCTTGTCCTGAACCGTCAGGACCCCGAGAATCTCTCCTGTCAGTGAAAACAGAAATGCCAGTACGCCGGTAAAGCCAAAGCCCGTTTTCGCCGCCCCACCGTTGCGGTAGGAAAGGAAAACGACAGCCCCCAGCGAAGCCAGACTGATGACCCCGAGGATCACCGACATGATGCCCCGATCGGAATGCCTTTTGTTGGTAAAAATATAGCCTTTTCTTTTCTTCATAAAAACTCTAAAAGGGCACTCCCCCTGCGAAGCCGTCCGCCCCGGGAAATGCCCATTATCTGCTCCTAACTTTTAAAATAAAATTTTTGACTTTCTGGCAATCAGCTTTCCTCCGGTAACAATCAGCAGAATGCCGGACACAATGCCGATCACGATGCTGACAACTCCGATTGCGATATTGGTCGCTCCCGCCGCCTTCATTGTGTTATACACCTTCTGTTCCATAATCTTACTCCCTTCCGGTTTTCTTTCTCCTGTAATCAGGATATCATTCTTTTCACTCATCTTCTCACTAAGCACCATATGTCTCATAATATTTATCAATCGCCGCCTTCATTGTGTCATCAATATGAATCTTTCCTTTGTAGGGTCTGTTGTAAAGATGCTCCACAACCTCCTGCATATTTACAATAGCGTGTGCGTCAAATCCGTATTTCTCTTTGATCTCCGCCAGTGCTCCGACCTTTCCGCCAAGTCCCTTTTCCATCCGGTTCAGCGAAACGATCAGTCCCTCCACTTCGACATTCCCCTGTGCCTTGATGACCGGGTAGGTCTCCTCTATTGACTTTCCGGAGGTGGTGACATCCTCGATAATGATGACTCTGTCGCCTTCCTTCAGATTGCTGCCCAGCAGGATACCTACGTCTCCGTGATCCTTTATCTCCTTGCGGTTCGAGCAGTAACGGATGTCCTTGCCGTAAAGCTCGCTGTAAGCGATGGTCGTTGCCACGCTCAACGGGATTCCCTTGTATGCCGGCCCGAACAATACGTCAAAGTCATCACCAAAGTTATCATGAATCGCCTTTGCATAATATTCACCGAGTTTCCTCAGCTGCGTCCCCGTCACATACGCACCCGCATTCATAAAGAAGGGGGATTTTCTTCCGCTCTTTAAGGTGAACTCGCCGAATTTCAGCACCTCACTGTCCACCATAAATTCGATAAATTCAGCTTTATATGCCTCCATCTTGTCCTTTTCTCCTTATCTCCTCAAGCTGTTCTTTTCCTTTGAGCAATAAATCATCAATTATCTTATCCATCTTACCATGAAATCTTGATTTTTTCAACCATTTCAGCGATACGTTTGGTATATATCGCAAATACATTAACACTACTCTTTTCCTAATAACCACTCCGCAATATCAAACACTTCTATTCCTTCATATGTGTATTTCGGATGCTTGGTTCTTGCAATAATCATCTTTGGATAGGCATCCCTTATTTGCAGCAACGGAGAGTACTCCCTCTCAAATGTTTCTGAATTAGATATATTATCGCTAACCTGAATATATATTTTTTCACTGCCACGTTGTGCAACAAAATCAATTTCTTTTTGGTAGAGTTTTCCGACATAAACTTCGTATCCTCTACGCAAGAGCTCTATACATACGATATTTTCATATACTCGCCCATAATCCATATTTCGACTACCTAATATTGCATAGCGCATTCCGGTATCACACATATAAAATTTGTCCGAGGTTTCCAAATATTTCTTACCCCTTATATCGTATCGCTTAATGTCATAAAATACAAATATATTGCATAGGTACTTGATATACTTTCCTATTGTCACATGATTTGTCGGTACTTCGTTAGCAGTCAAAATCGCAGTCGGTGTAAAGGCCTGCAATCTCGGATATCAAACAAAGTTTTACACGGTCACGGAGCTGGTTCTCAAGCTCGCAGAGGCCCGGAAAAATGGCACGCTTGAAAAGCTTCTTCGGGATCTGCGCAGCCTGGATCTTCTCATTCTGGATGAGTGGGGTTATGTACCTGTGGACAAGGATGGTTCGCAGTTATTATTTCGCGTGATCTCTTTTATACTTCATCTTTTTTGACAATACTCAAAATATCTTTTTATTCAGCATGTGCACATACCTTATCAGACGTATTTACATTTCATTGTTCTACTATAAAACAATCTCCTGTGGCATTTTTGCAGAACTAGCACTCTCCTGTGCCAAAATTTCTTGTCGTGTTCTTCCCGTACTTGCAATGATTTGCTCTTGTTGTAATTGTAATTTGCTATATAAGAAATCATAATTGATTTCAAACTCCGTAAATATTTCGCGCCATGTTTTCACATATATCTTACAATTATCAACCGAATAAACCAATGCTCTTTCTCCATGCATCTTTCCATTCTCTATTTCACGCTTTATATAATCATTATAGGTATTACCAATCAAATAAAACTCCCACTCAATGTTTGGTGCTTTAAATTCTGGTTCTTCAACTATTGTTGCAAGATAAGTTTTTACTTGGTTTAGTTCTTTCATAGACAATGTAATGTCCGGATGCTTTAATTCAACCACAATACACTTCTTTATTTCTCCATCGGGCATTTGTCTAACAGCAAAAATATCCATCTGTTTCTTTGCATTTTCACTATTTATTTTCACAGAACCTTTTTTCTTCTTTTCTCCTGTTAATAAATATGTAAATCTTCTTAACGCCTCTTCAAAGCTAGGTTCTTCCGCCGAAACCAAATGATACTTTTCCCCCAACAACCAATAATTTTTTTCTATAAATGGTTGAATTGCATTAATCTCTCCTGCCCCCAGATTGCTATCAAACACCAACTTCTTCAAATTTGCCACACTTCTAGCCCTATCTTTTAAAAGTTGAATGGTATTATTAATATGAGCCAAAGAAGTGTACTTTAAAGTATCTACCAACTCATTCCGCTCTTCAGGTGTCATCTCTATAACATTTTCCATTATTTCAATAAAGCTATTTATTTCTCCCGTTTCCATCAAAACGCCAAACATTCTGACAATAACTTTAAGTTGTTTATTATCTAAGCCACCCAATAGTCTTGGTTCAATATAGTACACAGTAGACAACAATTCGTCTAAACACTCCTTCTTGTACTTATCTACCGGATTGTTTAAATTGTAATTTGGATATGCATCTTTTTCTTCTAGCTTGGTTAAAAATTTCTTTGTGCTTGTTCGGATAAATGGATCTCGCTTTTCTCTAATATACTTATCCAATTCTCTTTTTAAATACTTAAAAGCCTCATCCTCTCTATTTTTCCCCGCTATTTCCATTCTATATTGTCCATTAGTCTTAGCAAATGAGAAATCATCAAACACCCTACTCTTTATATATAAACTATGGAAAAAATTGTCCCCTTTATTATTTAAAGTAGTATTCTCTTTATATTTCTCTACCCCATCACCATTCAAATAATAATACTTTGAATATTCTTGATGTAATCGTTTCTCCCAACGACAAAATATCACCTCGAATGAATATTCTCCGTATGCATATTGTTTTTCTTCTCGTTCCATTAAAATACTAGAATAATCAAGTTTTTCCCCATTAATTCTTAATTCTATTCCAATGTATCTATTTAATTCAACATACCATGCAAAATCCACCTTTAAAAACTCAATAATATCGCTATATATTACCTCTTCCTTAATACTTTCAAACTCGACAACAGTCCCCGTTTCACCACTTGACACTTCTTGTGGTTCACTTGCCGAATAATCAGCCAAATCATTTTCTGAAATCTCAATCGAATAGCGAAAAAATTTATCATCTTTTCTATATGTTGTTATCCACTTAGCCTTATGTGCAAAAGCAAAAAATGTTAATCTACCAATGCCATTTTTCCCATGCAAAGCAGAACTACTATTATCTTCGTTTCTATATAATGTCTTGTTCGACTCATAAAAAGGTTTGAATTTCTGATCAAGTGTTTCATACGCAATACCACTTCCATTGTCTGAAATAGTAATACTATTTATACCTTCTATGGAATTCGCATCAATCTGTACATTAACAAGTGTTGCATTTGCATCATAACCATTCCAAATATATTCAGCAACAGCTTCTACAGGAGAAAAGCCCTTTAATACTTTCTTAATTCCGTTGCTTCCCAATACAATTTTTCCTTTTTCAGACATTTCCCTTCTCCTTTCAAGTACAGAAAATCATTTATGTGCCACAATTTTAAATTTTTTATTTATTTGTGGCTTATGTTAAACTTATTTCCTTTTTCCCCAACAAAAAATCAACAATATTTATATGCATAATTCCGTCCCGGGAATAATCAAATCTATCCAAAGACAATACATACTTAGGTGATGCATCACTTATAGGACTAAATGCACCAAACTCTCTATCAATAGTTTGTTGTCCTTGCAAATAATATGCCACTTGTATAAAGCACTTTCTTCTTCCATCAATTACAACGAAGTCTACTTCTCCCTTATAGGTTTTTCCGGTAAACACTTCATACCCCTGCGAAATAAGCTCGTTATAAATTATGTTTTCAAGAAAAAATGTATCTTCAAAATTAACTAAGTTTGTATTCAACATTCTGAATCCTGTATCAACAGCATATTGCTTTTCTATATAAGCCATCGACTGCTTACCAACAATATTAAATCTCTTTACTCTGTCGATTAAACATGCCTTTTCCATTTTATCAAGATAACGATAAATCATTTTTTTCTCTAAAGATTCATTGTTATTACTTACAAAAAAAGATTCTATATTTCTGCTCGAAAATTCTTTTCCTGCATTAGCCATAATATATGCTGCAACCTTCACAAATTTTTCTTTATTGATTTTGGAACGTTCGGTAACAATATCCTTTTCTATAATACCGTTATATGTCTGCTCCAAATATGTTTTTATATCATTCTCTCTTGTAAAAGAAAATCTTAATGGAAGACCGCCCCAGTTGATATAATCAAATATCAATTCATCCGGTATAATATTCCTTCCAATCATAACATTGTAATCATATGCCTCTTTAAAAGAAAACGGCATAATCCTAAACTCAACACATCGCCCAACCAAGAGAGTCGCCATCTTTCCGGATAATAACTTAGAATTACTTCCTGTCACAAAAATTGAACAATTCAACGTAGCTCTGAAAGATGCCAATACCTTTTCAAAACTTCTAACATGCTGTATTTCATCAAGAAAAATATAGTATCTGCCTTCATCTTTGATTTTTGAGAAAACATACTTGTTAAGTTTTTCACAAGTGCGGATTTTTTCAAATTCTACATTTTCAAAATTGACATTTATAATATGGTCATCTGCAACACCATTTTCTTTAAACTCATCTTCCAGCTGGCTCAACAAAACAGATTTTCCGCAACGTCTGACTCCAGTCAACACCTTTATCAAATCCACTTCGTAAAACGGACGAATTTTATCTAAATATCTTTCTCTCTTAATATACATGTTCTGTCCTCCACATAATATTATAAATATATTATGCCACAATTTTTGATTTTTTCAAGATTTGTGGCATATAAATTAATATTCTGTACTAAAAAACCCACGTCCCCGCCTCCCGGCAAGCACATGGGTCTCTACACCATTCCAACATGATATTTGACGTCTCCGTCCCCAAATCAGCTACAATCTACTACACCATTTCGGTGTGAAATTACACCAATTTGCGATAAATTACGATACATCCGTCTTTTCGGCAAAAGTCCGCAAACCATTGAAAACACCGGATTCTTCAGTATTTCAGGAAGTCTGGAAATCAAACAAGCACAAATTCAATAAATTCCTGCTTGTATGCTTCCACTTTGTAATCCTCCTTGTTTTGTCGGAGACAAAATGCGACCGCCCTTGCGGGAGCAGAGGATTTAGCCTCCTGTTTTACGGGCTTTCCCATTTGTGCCTCCTTTCCAGGCTGTAGCTCAGAAAAGAAAACATCAAATATCTCATCTATACTACCATAAAACCTTGAATTTCTCAACTATTTCAACAATACATTTGGTAGGTGCCTCTTTTCACCATTTCAATCAACTGTTCAAGTTTCATTTCTCCTAACTCCTGCTTGTCAATCTCCGCATCTCTCTGCCTTACCGATACCGAAGCATTTTTCTGCTCATTATCACCTACAATAACCATATAGGGAACCTTATCCATACGGGCTTGGCATATCTTATATCCCAGTTTTTCACTTCTGCAATCCAATTCCACTCTGATATTATTCTCGTCAAGAAAATCTGCAACCCTCTTTGCATAATCATTATACTTATCAGAGACCGGTAGAAGCTTAACTTGAACTGGCGCAATCCATACAGGGAATTTTCCTGCATAATGTTCTATCAAGATGCCGATGAGGCGTTCAATAGAACCAAACACAACTCTATGCAGCATAATCGGACGGTGTTTTTCTCCATCTGCACCAATATAATCAATATCAAATCTCTGAGGAAGCTGGAAGTCAAGTGTTGTCCGGCAAATTAAACGATGCTCCATCCGGCAGATTATTTTGAACTGATTT